>JACCDR011878975.1_pt1 | contig 97392 bp, 97 predicted proteins | sample 7446431 | NCBI WGS metagenome assembly JACCDR01 (sample SAMN15323443, study PRJNA562643) | freshwater metagenome | isolation source: river surface water | place: USA:Blue River Watershed | collected 2017-08-17
TAAGTGCACAGTCACTAAATAGCGCGAAGGATAAGATACAACGTGCGGTGTATGGTGGTATAGCAACAATACTGCTTGTACCACTTATTAACTGGTTTGCGCCGGGGTTACTTAATTTGGGGTGGCTCACAAACAAAGACCCCATACCGTACACAAGACCATCGTTTAACCCCTCCACCACGCAAACACAACAGGCGGGAGCTTCTGGCAGTGGGTCAGCAGACTGTTACGGCAATCTTGAGTTTTTCAAAAGTGAGATTGCTCGAGGTAAACCAATCTGCAATTTTAGTAATAGCTCCTGCTCAAAAGTTTGCCAATTCTCCCCAGAAGTTCGATCCGCTGTCATAAGCGCTTCTCAGGAGAAGGGGGTTGACTACCGCCTCGTGCTTGCAATCGCTTGTCGTGAATCGTCTGGCGATCCAACAAAAGTAAATAATAAACTTAACTCGGACGGCTCTCTTGATTGCGGTTTATTGCAAGTCAATGTAAGAAACGCATCCGCATGTCCGGCAGAGTTGATGGATGTAGCAACAAACGCCCGTCGTGGTATTGATAAGTATAAAAGTGCCTTATCTGCCGCATCTTCAAAGACGTACCAAGGTGTCACACCAGAGACTCAGGCTCTCGCCAACTATAACTGTTGTGCTAACGGCGACCGTCCAAACGACAAAAGTGGTGACTGTAATACGCAAACTGGATACCCACACGATCTACCAAAATGGGCCTGTCCGAAAAATCCAGGCTCCGGCGTTTTTAACATGTGTAAGGTTCGCGACTACGCGTGTGATGTATCCATTTGCGCAACACGCTACTAAATATGTGTAAGATGTTTTCTGATGTAAACATCTTGAGCAATAGAGAAACAGTTGTTAAAACACCAATAGAGAGCAACTGCGGATGGAAAATATGCAGCGGAAAGGCCGACAATGACTGGTAAAACGTAGAGCATCTGCTTTCTCATACCTTCTTGTAGCTGTTCCTGGAATGACTCGGGGTTCTCTATTTTCGGTGTTGACTTCATTTGCAAATACGCGAGAAGATAAAATGTCGCTCCGGCAACTACGCCAAGAAAAACACTAGCTTTTGTAAGATCAAAAATAGAAAATGCGATATGGTTTATCTGCTCTGGAAAAGAGAGAAATGGGTAGAGGTGTTCTTTACTATACTCCATACCGTTTGAAAAAACTTTGTAAAGCGCAAAGAAAATCGGTATCTGGAGAAGCAGTATAAATATCCCCGCAAATGGGTTTATCTTCTTTTCTTTATAGAGTTCTAGGAGTTTCTTTCCGAGCTCTTGTTGGTTGTCTTTATACTTTTCTTTAAGCTTCTTAACCTCACCATCAAGCTGTTTCATGATGTGTGTTGTGTGTGCTGCTTTTTTTGCAAGCGGAAAGAGTGCGGTCTTTACAAAGAGTGTTACGAGGAGTATTGCAATTCCCGTATCTATTCCGGGCGCGACAGTAAGAAAGAGTGCGAGAAGATTATAAATCGGATTATAAAAAAGTGTGTCAAACATAGGCCTTAGTGTAACAATTTTTTCAATTCTTCTTGTATTACTTTTTTAGTAAGGGAACTGTTTCCTTTCTTGAGAAAAACAATTACTGTTGTTTTCCTTCCCTTTGTGATTTCCAAAAGACCATGATAAACCCTTCTTCGTGTGGTATTCCTGTCAACCCTTCTCTTACTAACTGAATTAGGCACAACAACGCCAAGTTTAAGGGTTGAACTTTCTATCTCCCTCACATCAAAATATGGACCACGTTTGATAGTTCCCTTTGGGAGGTTCTTAAAGTCCTTAACTGTGAGTCTTTCTCTTTTTGGTGGCATGAAGCTAAACCGAAAGCTTCTTTCTTCCGTTTGCTCGTCTTCTAGCGATAACGTTTCTACCGCCTTTTGTCGCCATTCTTACTAGAAAACCATGTGTGGTTCCTCGTTTCTTTCTTTTTGGACGATATGTTTGTGACATTCCGGGCATTCTACAGAAAAAAGTCCTTTTTGGCAACCTTTACCTTGAAATTTTGCGCATGTATACTGCCTTATAGTATGGATTTTCAACAACTCTGGTCTAGTGTTTTGTCTCAGGTAGAAATAGAACTCTCGCGCGTTAACTACAACACTTGGTTTAAGAATACAAGAATTGTCGATTATAAGGATGGGGATGTGATTGTTGGCGTACCAAATGAGTTCGTTAAAGACTGGCTTCTTCAAAAGTATCATAAGTTTATTTTAAGAATACTAAGAACAGTTCATGAGGGTGTTAGGTCAGTTTCATTTAATGTTGTAAAGCCAGATTCCCTTTACAAACGTGGGACTATTGTTTCGCCTCAGGCAAGTGGATCGCTTCCATTAAACGAGCTTTATATTAATAAAGATGATGGACTAAACCCTAGGTATACTTTCGACACTTTTATTGTTGGGTCATTTAATGAGATGGCCTTTGCCTCATCACAGGCTGTAATTAATAGCCTTGGTCTTACGTATAACCCACTCTTTATTTACGGAAACACTGGTCTTGGTAAAACTCACCTAATGCAAGCAATAGGAAATGCTATCAAGAGAAAATACCCGGAAAGAAAGGTGTTCTTCACAACACTTGAGAAGTTTTATATGGATTTTGTTAACGCAACTAATCTAAACAGAATTAATGCGTTTAAAGAAAAATATCGTAAGTATGACGTACTTATAATGGATGATATCCAATTTATGAACGGTAAAGAGCGAACACAGGATGAACTATTTTACCTCTTCAATGCTCTTTATGAGACAAATAAACAAATTATTTTTTCTTCCGATAAACACCCTAATTTTATTGTTGGACTTGAAGACCGCCTTCGCTCTCGATTTAACCAGGGAATGATAGTTGACATTACTCAGCCAACAATAGAATCTCGTCTTGCAATTCTTTACGCTAAAGCAAAGGATTACAAAGATAAGTTTCCCGATGAGGTTTTTCACTATATTGCTGAGACAATACAAGGAAACATCCGAGAACTTGAGGGAGTCATTGTAACACTTATTGGGCAAATACAAGTCAAACAAATAGCGGTAACACTTCACGATGTGAAGAATCTTTTAAAGAACAGTGTTCGTGTTAAGAAGACTATTTCTATTCCTGATGTTGTTAGGCTTATTGCTGATTATTACCATCTAAATGATTCGTACATCTACAACAAGACAAGAAGGAAAGATGTTGTGAAGCCACGGCAAGTTGTTATGTATGTACTACGTGAAGATTTTGATATCTCTTACCCAATGATAGGCGACAAACTTGGGGGAAGGGACCATACAACTGTTATCCACTCGTATGAAAAAATGAAAGTAGAGATTAAAAAAGACCCTATCTTAGCAAAAGAAATTGAGGAGATCCGAGCGATGCTTTTATAAGTTGTTAACAGTCCCATCTTTTTCTTGTGGAAAAACTGTTAGTAACATCTGTGTGTAGTGTTGATTACTAGAGAATAACGCAATTCATTTCTTTTAGACACTGCCAGTCTATTCACAAAACATCCCTAACTATTCATACTATTCTAAAAAAAGATTTCTTAAAAAGTCTTATTTAGTAAATAAATTTTACTAATTCACGCTATTAACAGGCCTATACGTATCATTCTCTTTTATATATACTAACCATATGAAATTCGAGTGTAGGAAAGAGTATCTCTATAAGGCAATTCAACAAGTGTCTAAGGCTAGATCTAAGTCAGCGCAACAACTTCCACTGCAAGATATATTCTTTTCACTTTCTGATCACCAGTTAACAATTCGTTCGACGAATCTAGAGATAATGTGTGAGAAATCAATACCAGTAAAAGGTTATGTAAACGGAGAATGTAGAGTCTTCGGTGAGGTGATAAGTAAACTCGCAGTAACATCTCAAAAGGATGACACAGTACTTCTGTGTGAACGTGTCGACTCTCTTCTAACTATTGTTGATAAAGATATACGTATCGAATTAAAACTTCAAGCAGACGAACCGTTCCCAACACTTCCATTAAGTGGGGAAGATGTTGTTACGTTAGAATCAGTAAAACTTACAAAACTCCTTCGTGATGTCTCATTTTGTTCAGCAACAACAGATATTAAGCCAGAAATTGCCTCAGTGTACCTATATTCATCTCAAAGTAATGAAATGGTTGCTGTCGCTACAGATTCATTTCGTTTAGCAGAACGAAAGATACACATCGAGACAAACGGAACCTTTTCATTAATGATTCCAGCAAAAAATATTAACGACATTACAAGTATTTTAGATGGAGAGGGTGGTTTTTGTACTATTTCAATTAACGAACAAACAGTGACGTTTACAACAGAAAGTTGTGTCATTACCTCACATACAATTTTCGGAACATATCCAGACTATCGCCAGCTTTTTCCAAAGGAATTTACAACAACTGTAACTGTTAACAAACAAGAACTTCAAAAAGCGCTCAGCGTTAATAGTCTCTTCATTGAGTCATTTTCTTCAACACATTTTCTTTTTAGCAAAGAGAAACTTTTGCTTAAAAGTAAAAGTGAACATACTGGAAGAATAGATCAATCAATACAAAGTAAACATGAAGGGGTAGAAATTGATACACACTACAACAATAGACTACTAAATGAAGTATTTCCTCACTTACAAGGAAATGAGATTGCGTTAAAACTCACCACTGCACAGAGGCCGTTGTTTATGAGCACAACAGATGATGTTTCTTATACGTACCTTATTATGCCAATCACAAGGTAAATGTATGGAGGTAAGCCTTTTTGAACAAGTCACTAAGTTTCTAAGTAAAAGAAAAGAGGAAAAAGAAGCAATAAAAGAAATGTTTCAAAAAGAAGGAATAGTTATTTTAGATGAGAGTATTAAAATACAAGAGAAAACAGTGACAATAACACTAAGTTCAGTAGAAAGACAAAAGGCAACACTAAAAAACATAAAGAAATCACTAAAGGATACCGGCTACAATACGGTTTTCTTTAGTTAGAAAGAGGAATAGTTGTTGTTCCTAACGTTGTTGATGCAATTTGTGAAGAACTTGTACTAAAACCACACACACTGTTAGTTGATACATAGTTAAGTATCGGTGTTTGCCATAACTCAAACTGTGGATCAGTAGTAGGATCTAACGGCGGCTCATGACTGATATTGAATTTATTAACAAGACCAAGAATAGTCTTCGGACCATCAAAACAATAGTCACCCCTTAGAATTGGCTTTGTGGCAACATTTGGAAGAGGTTCATCAAAATATTCAATAGACGAAGATGAAAGAGCTCGCTCCATTGCCTTCCTCCATATTGGGCCAAGTAACTGACCAGAAACCTTTTTTTCAATAGGAGTGTTATCGTTATTTCCAGCCCACATACCTAGAGTAAGTGACGGTGTATAACCAACCACCCACAAGTCCCTAAAATCGTTTGTTGTACCTGTTTTGACCGCTACAGGACGGTCTCCAAAATTAAGCGGCGAGTTTGCGCCATACGATGGAGTTCGAGCAGTATTGTCACTTAATACGCTTGAAACAAGCGACGCTGTATTCTTTGACAACACAGGTGTTTGTTGAGCGGAGTAACTCTCAAGGAGTACACCGTTTTTATCAGTCACGGAAATGATACTCGAATAAGGTGTATAGACACCACTATGTGCAAGTGTTGCGTAAGCATTAACAAGTTCAAGCAGTGTCACTTCACCACCTCCAAGGACAAGGGAGAGTCCGTACCTAGCAGGATCGTTTATTGTTGAAAGGCCCATTTTATTTGCTAAACGAATAGCGTTATCAAGACCGGTCAGGTAAAGCAGTTTTACTGCTGGTATATTTAGTGATTGAGCAAGCGCATCTCGCAAACTAATTGGACCACGGAACTTATTGTCATAGTTTTCAGGCATGTAACAATCACTGTCTCGTCCTTCAGTTAGAGGTTCACCGTACGCATCACAACGAGCACTGAATTGAGTCGGTACATCATAAAGAACAGTTTCAGGAGTAAAACCTTTCTCAAATGCAGCGGCGTAAACTATTGGTTTAAAAGAAGACCCTGGTTGCCTTTTTGCAACAGCTATATTGAACTGACCAGGAATCTCCTCATCAAAAAAATTTCTAGATCCAACAAGCGATACAATTTGACCAGTCTTAGGGTCAATTGCGACAAGAGCAGCATTTGTGGCTTTATTTTTTATTAAGCTTGAAAAAGTCTGCTCCTTAACAAGAGCCTCTAAATCTTTTTGAAGAGTATAATCAAGAGTAGTCACCACACGGAGTCCACCATTAAGAACAGTCTCCTGACCGTACTTTTTCTCAAGATATTCGCGCACGAAGAATACAAAGTGCATACCGACAGCATCCTTACCTCGAGGTTGATTAAAAGAAAGGTATGTCTTTTTTGCAGCTTCAAGCTCATCAAAATTTATATAACCGAGCTCATACATTCGTGTAAGAACAAGATTTTTTCTTCTCTCAAGTGCTTCTCTGTTTTGTCCGTACGGCGAGTAGTAAGTAGGGGACTGTGGAAGTGATGCAAGGTACGCTGCTTCAACAAGGTCTACATCCTTTGCTTTTTTTCCAAAATAAGAAAGTGACGCTTCTTCAACACCATAGATTGTTCCACCGTAAGGATTCTCGTTTAGATAAATAGAAAGAATCTCTTCTTTTGTAAGCTCACCATCAAGTTTGATAGCAAGAAGGATTTCCTTCATTTTTCTTGAAATAGTTTTCTCACGCGTGAGAAGAGAATTCTTAACAACTTGTTGTGTTATTGTCGAACCACCTTGTTTATACGAACCAGAAGAAGCGTTAACAAGTGCCGCTCGAATAAATGATCGTGGTTTAAAGCCATTGTGTTGATAAAATTCAGCATCTTCGATGGAGATCGTAGCATTTTGAATATGAATGCTTATTTCAGAGAGCGGCACTTGAGTGCGTCTTACATTTTGATAAAGATCGTAAAGCACCACCTTTCCAGTTCTGTCGTAAATCTTTGTCGAATTTGCAACATTCCTATTTTCAAAATTATTGAAATCAGGAAGGGTAAGTGTTGAAATCCAAATAAAAAAAGCCGCAACACTAAGTACTGCTATCGACACAACAAGAAGGACAAACTCTTTTAGTATTTTTAGAAACAAGCGCCGCCTTCTCGTTTTGGGGTACGTTGACATAATCAATATTCTATCACGAAGAAATTCAAAGGTATGATAAAATAGATGGATGGATAAAAGTATTACCGACGAACAGTCAATTCACAACCTACTTACTCGAGGTGTCGAGGATGTTCTCGTAAGAGAGGATCTTAAGAGTGATTTAGCTTCCGGTAAGGTTCTTAGAGTTAAGTTTGGTATTGATCCAACAGGCCCAAAAATTCATATCGGAAGAGCGATACCACTTCGCAAGTTGCGAGAGTTTCAAAAACTTGGGCATCAAGTAGTTCTCATTATTGGAGACTTTACAGCGCAGATAGGTGACGCATCTGATAAGTTGGAGAAGCGTCCAATGCTTACAAGGGCAGAGATAGATGAAAACCTAAAGGATTATAAGAATCAACTCGCCAAGATAATCGATCTTTCTAAAACGGAGTTTGTCTATAACAATGATTGGCTTTCTAAGCTTACCTTTGCTGATGCAACCAAACTTGCTGAGTGTTTTACAGTTCAGCAGATGCTAGCACGAAGAAACTTCAAAGACCGTTACGAGAATGGCACAGAAATATCATTGCGAGAGTTTCTTTATCCGCTTATGCAGGGGTACGATTCGGTTGCGGTCAAAGCAGATGTCGAGATTGGTGGTTTTGACCAACTTTTTAACCTTAAAGCCGGCAGAACTCTTCAAGAGTATTTCGGAATCAAAAAGCAACATGTTCTTACGGTCTCGATGCTTGAAGGAACAGATGGAAGAAAAATGTCCACTTCGTGGGGTAATGTTATTTCTGTTGTGGATGATCCGTCAACAATGTTCGGTAAGGCGATGTCAATACACGACAGTCTCATCATTAAATACTTCACACTCTGCACCGATGTTTCCGAAGACGAAATAAAAGAAATGGAAAAGGCTATAACGCAAGGAGAGAACCCAAAGGAGTTTAAAATGAGACTAGCAACTGAACTTGTAACGATGTATCACAATGAAAAAGAGGCGACCCTCGCAAGAAATGCTTTCACAGACGCATTTCAAAAGAAGCAAATTCCCCAGGACATAGAGACAGTTACCGCAAAAGAAGGAGAGTTGTTTGGTAATGTTCTTGTCCCTCAGCTTGTTTCATCAAAGACAGAGTGGAAGAGGTTAGTAGAAGCCGGTGCGGTTGAGAACGGAGACGGAGAAAAAGTAACCGATTATAAGCAAGAAGTTAAAGAAGGTTCGTACAGAATAGGGAAACAGCGTTTCGTGAAGATAAGTATTATTCCAAAGGACTAATGAAAAAGGTGTCCTATTGATTACCAGTGACCCTCGTCTTCGTAATAAGCAAAGTCAACAGAATCATCCTCATCCTCCTCTTCTTCAACAAGTAGCGGACGTTCGTCTCCCTCACCCTCAAGCACAATGACCTCCTCAGAGGTAAACACCGCCTCAAGTGCGTCAGTACTCACCTCCCCAGGGTCTTTTTGCTCTTCTTCCTCCATAGTTTTGCAATGATGAGAAAAGATAACAAAGTTTAGCGAGCTTTGCAAGCTTTTTTGAGAATGCTATTAATGAGAACTCACTGCGTGAGTAAGTGCGACAGCGACAGCGTCAAGTTCATCATCAAAACGTTGCGAACTATCCATCCGTAAAAGCTTTTTCGTCATAAGCATCACTGCCTTCTTGTCAGAACCTCCATAGCCAGTTGTTGCAAGTTTAACTTGCATCGGAGTGTACTCAGACACGGTAAGGCCACTTTCTCGTAAGGTGAGTCGTATCACTCCAAGCGCTTCTGCAACATGAAGAGCAGTGATTGAGTTTCGTGCAAAGAAAAGCTTCTCAAAAGCTGCCTCTTTCGGTTCAAAGCGGGTGATTACCTCAAGAAGCGCAAGTCTTACCTCAAGCAATCTATCGCCGAGACTGTGTGTCTTGTGTGTCGTAATAGTGTGGGAGTAAAGCACCGTCGAGTCATGGTCAGCATGACAAAGAACCGCAACCCCACAACGGTCATAACCTGGATCTATTCCGATAATGATTCGCTTAACGCTTGAAGTGGGCATATGCTTTCTCGGTTGCTTTTCGTCCCCGTACAGTTCTTTCAAGAAGACCGATTTGCATTAAGTAAGGCTCTATGACCTCCTCAATCGTTGAGTCTTCTTCTCCTATCGCCGCAGCGATGGTCGAAAGCCCAACAGGTCCGCCAGAGAACGTGTCAATAATTGTTTCCATGACCATTTTTTCTGCAACACCAAGACCAAGCTCGTCTATTTCAAGCATTCTGAGTGATTCATTGACCACATCTTTATCGATAGATGCTTTATGTACTTGAGCAAAATCACGAGCACGTTTTAAGTAGTAGTTAGCAATTCTGGGTGTAAAGCGGGATCGAGAAGCGATAAGAAGCGCGGCGTCCTCTGGGAGTGCGCACCCAAGAAGTGTTGCGCTTCGTGTGACGATGAGCGCGATTTCATCTTCTTTGTAGTACTGAAGACGATACACACCACCCGCAAAACGTGATCTAAGCGGAGATGAGAGAAGTGAGATACGTGTCGTTGCTCCGATTAGAGTAAAAGGTGGTAGGTCAAGCTGTATTGTGCGAGCAGACGGCCCTTTTCCAATGACGATGTCGAGCTTGCCGGATTCCATGGCCGGGTAGAGCACTTCTTCAATAAGCTTGTTAAGTCGATGTATCTCATCAACAAAAAGCACGTCCCCCGGAGAGAGGTTGGTGAGTATTCCAGCCAAATCACCAACCTTCATGATTGAAGGACCAGAGGTGATGCGCATATTTGTGCCAAGCTCTTTAGAAACAAGATGCGCAAGGGTTGTTTTTCCAAGCCCAGGTGGGCCATAAAATAAAATATGTTCAGGGGGCGTCTGTCGCTCTTTCGCAGCCTGAATAAGTATAGAAAGATTCTTTTTTATCATGTCCTGTCCGACATAGTGCGCAAAAGAAAGCGGCCTAAGTGTGCTGTCTAGGTGCCGCACCTCATCTTCATTAAAATCTGAACCCAAAGACTTCTCCACAGTATTCATAAAAGGGTAGTTGACAAAAATTTTGGTTATGCTACAATAGGAGTCCGTTGCGCGCAGTGCGCAATCGCACCTTGAAAGCGTCCATAGATCTCTAAACAGTCAGGAGTTTATCTCTCATGCTTCTATTCCAAAGGATGGTCTGGTTCTGGCACTTGTTGCCTTCCTACTGTGCCTCTCCTTATGGAGAAGTATTCTTCACCAAGGGGTTGTTTAGAGATCTATGGGCTTTTTCTATTTTCACAAGAGCTACTCTTCGTAAAGATCGACAACTTTACTCACCTCATCAAAGGTAGTGATACCCCGTAAGACCTTAAGTATAGCATCCTCACGGAGTGTTGGTATGCCTTGATGTTTCGCCGCTTCCTTCACTTCGCGCTCAGAAGGTATACCGACAAGTAATCGCTCCACCTCTTTATCCATTGCGATGGCTTCATACAGTCCGACACGACCCTTATACCCCTTCGAACACTTTTCACAACCAACCGCCTCTTTAATTGTATAGCCAAGCGCCGGAGTGAACCCATGAAGCGCAGCCTCTTTACCGTCAGTTTTCATGGTGCCAAGAATGGTTGTGATGGTGCGAGCTTCTTTCTCTGTCGCTTCTCTCTCTTTTGCGCAGTGAGGGCACACCTTTCTTGCGAGTCGTTGGGCAAGTGAGAGAGATAGTGCGGAGCCAAGTATTTTTCCATCGACCCCAAGATCAATAAGACGAGGAATGGTACCAGCCGCATTATTGGTGTGAAGTGTTGAGAACACAAGGTGTCCAGTGAGGGCAGCGTTTACAGCCACTTTCGCTGTTTCTTCATCACGAATTTCTCCCACCATGATGATGTCTGGATCTTGACGAAGTGCCGCACGCAATCCAGAGAGGAAGGTGTAGTTTTTCTTTTCATCCACCTGCGTCTGTGTGATGCCATCTAGGTGATACTCGACCGGGTTTTCAATCGTCATTATTTTATTCTCAGATGTTGAGAGCTTACGAAGAAAGGCGTAGAGGGTCGTCGATTTTCCACTCCCTGTTGGACCTGTGGTGAGCACGATGCCGTGTGGTTTACCTATCGCACGCTCAACAGCCGCATAGCACAAGTCGTCCATACCCATAGTTTCTATATCAACGACAATACTTCGTGGATCAAGAAGACGCATCACAAACCCCTCACCATAGTTACCAGGCACCAAAGAGACACGCACCTCAAGCTCTACTCCTGTTAGGTCTATTGAGAAGCGACCATCTTGTGCGATTGATCTAAGCGCTATCTTAAGTCCAGAGAGAAGCTTAAGTCGCGTCGCTATTTGTTTACCAAGCACCTGATCAACAGTTGCTACTTCCTGAAGCACACCGTCGATACGATAGCGTATACGTGTTTGTGTTTCCCCAGGTTCTATGTGAATATCAGACGCACCAAGTGCTGTCGCGCCTGCAAAGATAAGTTCAATCACACGAGAGGTTCTATACTGAGAGCTAGCACTTCTTGCCCCTGCAATGATACGAGTAACATCGTCAATGCTGTGAAGCGCCTCGATGACATCCTTAAGTGCGCCACTTGAAAGATTAAGATCACCGCTCTCTACCTTAGTTAACGTATCTGCATCCTCATATCTATCGTAGACGTGTTGAAGAGAAGCGTGTGATGCCAAAAAAAGGACGAGCTCACTACCGCGCGTCGAAAGACTCGAGAGGAGTGCTTTCGTATCTTCTTTTTCAGGGGAGAGGAGAGCGATGTAGAGCTTCTGACCAACGAGACGGAAGGGGGCCATGCCCGTCTTTACCGCCTCATCTTTATTAATAAGCTTCATCGCATCAGCTTCAGGTGCAAGACCACGAAGATCGATATAGGGGAGACCGTAGGAGTCGGAAAGACGCTTCACCAAGCGCTCCTCCTCTTCTTTTTTATAGTCCTCTATTTCTGAAAGACGTTTTTCATCGTGAAAGGTAAGCATATTTCCAAGTATACCCTATAAAGCAAGGCTTTTTGAGGGGACAAAGAAGTGTCTCAAAATGAAGGAAGTGGTACGATAATACCTTGACAAAATCCTATTTTCATGTATACTATATACAGACGTCGGACATGGGTAAACTCCATAGAAGACGGGCACGTTTACCAAATCAACCCCCCCAACGCGAGTTTGCAAAGCTCGCACGAAAGGCCTGAAATGAACAAGCTCCTGACCGCTCTCGCGGTCGTCCTGATCGCCACCTTCGCCGCCCTGACCGCCGCCCCCGCTGCTGCGCAAGGCCTGCGGGTCATCCCCGCCTGCGAGTGGATGCGCACGTGCGCATCCGGTGGAGGTTACGGCACCGGCGGGTACACCGTCAACAACGACGCACAGTTTGCCGAGGCGCTTCGGCGACTCGGCGGAAATGCCGTCGTCGTCGGCCCCAACGGGCAGGCGATGCGTTGCTCTGTGAGCGATCGAGTCGCTTCCGCCGTAACTGGCGCCGTCGTCGGCGCGCTTCTCGGCAAGGTTGCCGAGAAGGTCTCGAGCAGGGACCGAAACTACGCTGACGCTGGCGCCCTCGCCGGTGCCGCCCTCGGTGCCACCATCATGTGCGACCCGCACATGGTGAGCGACGGCGAACGCCAAGCGGCGCAGCCGCAGTCTGTCACGCAACAGCCAGCGGCGCCCGCTGCGCGGCAGGCTTCCGAACCATCGATCTGCAGGATCGATGGGGTGGCCGAACCCGTTCGTGGTGTTTCGCTGGAAACCTGCCAGCAGCTGCGAGGTCGGCAGACTGTCTCTACTCCGGCGGAGACCCGCCGCACCATGGTGACCCCCGGCCATTGCCGGATTCCGAACATGCAGCTGCACGGCCAGCATGTCGGTACGCGCTACCTCCGGGTGCCCGAAGGGCAGGAGCCGAATGGCTACTGTCACTCCAGCAACCTGGCCCGCCTCTGGCAGGACGGCCGCCTCACCGAGGCGGACCTCCTCGAAGCTCCGCCCACTCGCTAGGCGCTCGTCGCCTAGCACACACAGCTCCCCACGGGGGGGCTGTTTCTTTTTATAAAATAGGAGAGATAGGAGATGTACGAGCCTGAATCGACACCACGCAAATAGAAAGTTTCAATATTGACAAGTAGTAAAAAAGAGTGTATACTTCGTTTCAAAGCACCTTGTCTATCGAAGTGTTTCCCGAAAGGGGAACCGCAAGCGTGCCCAACCCTCTAAGGAGATCGTTATGGCAACTGCCACCCCGGGCGCGCCGGTTCCTCCGGCTGCGCCCACCACCCCTGCGGCCCCGGCCGCAAAGAGCGCCCCGCGCAAGCGTGGAGCTGTAACCTCGAAAGGGTTTGACGTTGCGGCAGCCATCAGTGCTGCTGCCGCGTCAGGCAGTGCGGTCACCATCGCGATGGCCGGCGACGGCAGCGTGACGATGAATCTGTCGCCTCCAGGCGGCGCTTCACCCGCTCCCGCCGCTGCTCCCGCCGCTGCTCCCGCCGCTGCTCCCGCCGCTGCTCCCGCCGCTGCTCCCGCCGCTGCTCCCGCTGCTGCTCCCGCTGCTGCTCCCGCCGCTGCTCCCGCTGCTGCTCCCGCCGCTGCTCCCGCTGCTGCTCCCGCTGCTGCTCCCGCACCGGCTCCCGCACCGGCTCCCGCACCGGCTCCAGTCAATTTGACGTGGTTGTGGGTGGGGTTTGCGGCCACAGCTTTGGCTGTGACACTCGCGCTCGCTGCCGCTTTTTGGCGGAACGTCGACCGTGCGGAGGCCGAGCGGCTCGCTGACCGGTCGGCTGCGCAAGCGGTCGCGCCGCTGGCCGCCGACATCGGCGTGCTGAAGCGCGATGGCGCTGCCACGGCCGCGAAGGTCGACAAAGCTCTTGCGATCGCCGAAGCGGCGAGCGCTGTCGCGCGGCAAGGAGCGGCCGACATCATCACCCTCCGCAAGGGGGTTGACGAGGCGAAGGTGGATGCGGCACGGGCCAACAGCCGGATCGACTCCGGTGAGGCGTGTGCGAAGTGCAAGGCAGCCGCAACGGCCGCTCGCGCACCCGCCACTTCGCCGCCACCGCCGCGCGTGAGTGTCGCACCGCCTGCAGCTCCGTCAAACCCTCCCACCGCTGCGGCAGCTCCACGAGCTGTCGTTCTCCGTGAGGAGACCGTTGGCCGCTACTGCGGCATTCGGGTCGTCGAACGGGCCGGCAGCGGCGAAGTGACGGTCGCCCGCATCCAGATCGACAACCACAACGGTCAGATTCGTCTGGCCACGGTGTCGGACTGGGGGGCGAGACCGTCGCTCGTGAAAGTGACACCCTGGAAGTCGTCGGAGCGGCGCAACTGCGACGACGACCAGGCGACGGTCGAGCAGAACTGGGCAGTGACGGTCCGGGAGCTCGGCATCCCCGTGAAGGGGGCACTCCAAGTGCTCCAACAAGGGTCTCGCTCGTAAGAAGACGAGACCCTACACCGCGAGGTGGCGCAAGCCACCTCGCTTTTCTTTTGTGTCAAGAGCAAGTATTGACAGGCGTATATTTAAATGATATAATAGATGATCTCTTAACCTTTACAAAAAAGAGAAGTAATGTTGCAATTTATGAAACACTTTATACAAAAAACCATAGGAACAGCGCTTATTATAGGGCTGTTTGCTAACAGTACTGCGTCTGCGCAGTTCTTCAGTGATTTTGATTCGTCTGATTATTCATACAACTCGTACGACAACTCTTCTGCTTGGACCACACAAGACCCATCAGCGTATAACTACAACTTCAACTCCTACACCAACCCAAACATAGATGTTGTCACGACATCGTTTGACTCTTCATCATGGGTGACACAGAATCCATCCGACTATCAGTACAATTTCAATTCGTATACCAATCCAAACATTGATGTGGTGACGACGGTTGTGCCAACGCCAGTTGTGCCGTCATTTAACGGCTCTTCATACGTTGCACCAACGTATGAGACGGTCACTACCCCTGGCTACACGTACACTCCTGGTTATACCTACACCCCAGCACAAGCAAGTGCGAATACACCGACTCCTGTTGTGCCAACGTTTTCAACAACGCCAAGTTCATCATTTACCTTCAATCCAACAACGTACACAACACCATCGTACACGTATAACAACCCGTTTGCTTTTGGCGGTGTCACACTTACTAACTACACAGTACCGACTCCAACAGTTACCAACGTTAACTCAAACAACAACAATAGCTTCAATACGTATAACTACAGCACAAGCACATATAACTGGAATTATTGGAACACAGGCACTTCAACAGCACACTGTCCTACAGGCACAACACTTGTAAACGGCATCTGTCAGTACCCAACACCAAACTGTCCAAGCGGCACCGTGCTTGTCGGTAATGCGTGTCAGTACGCTACATCAACATGTCCTACTGGAACGACACTTACAAATGGTACGTGTCAGTATCCGTCGACTTGCCCAGCAGGTTCTACTCGTATAAATGGCGTGTGTGTTGACAACACGACACAGTGTCCAACAGGAACAACCCGCGTTAATGGCGTCTGTGTAGACTCATCAACACAATGTCCTACTGGCACCACTCGTATCAATGGTGTCTGTCAGTACCCAACACCAAACTGTCCAAGTGGCACCGTGCTTGTCGGTAATGCGTGTCAGTACGCGACATCAACATGTCCTACTGGGACAACACTTACAAATGGTACATGTCAGTATACAACAAGCGGATGTCCAACAGGTACAACACTCGTCAACGGTACATGTCAGTATCAAACAGGTAGCTGTCCAACAGGTACAACACTCGTCAATGGCGTGTGTCAGTACTCAACTGGAAACTGCCCTTCAGGAACTGCGCTCATCAACGGCACATGTCAGTATCCATCACCTACATGTCCTTCTGGCACAACACTAGTGAATGGTACATGTCAGTATCCGAACTCACAGTGTCCAGCAGGAACAACGCTCATTAACGGTACATGTCAGTATCCAACGAGCGGATGTCCTTCAGGAACTGCGCTCATAAACGGTACATGTCAGTACGCTCATCCAGTGTGTCCAAGTGGATCCACCATGATTAATGGTACGTGTCAGTATCCGTCGCCTATATGTCCGGCAGGTACAACCCTCATCGGTGGAGTTTGTCAGATAAACACAACAGTGTGTCCAATTGGAACAGTTAATATTGGTGGAGTTTGTCAACTTCCGTACACACCATCTCCTCTTCCTCCAGTCATCACCCAACCTCCTGTCGTCATTAATCCACCGGTCTTCCCAGGTAATCCACTACCACCTGTAATCGTGCCTCCACCTGTTTATCAGCCTGTGTACCAGCCTCCTGTTATCGATGTCCGTACACAGATCGAGGTGAACAACGTCATCACAAGTCAGCCGACCCAGATTGCAAACACGTCTGCTCGGTGTAACGGTATCGCACTAATCGCACGTAATAGCCCTACAACTGTATGGTTCGAGTACGGCCCAACACCAGACCTCACCTATACAAGCGAGAAAGCGTTTGTGGGAGGAGAGGCGACAAGCCCATTCTCAAACAGACTACTTGGCCTTACACCAAACCGTACATACTACTGTCGTGCCGTGATGAGTAATAGTTTCGGAACTGTAAAGGGCTCTGTCATTAGCTTCACAACAAAATCAGTAAGCGTGCGCTACGTCGAAGACGTAAAGGTAACAACACCAAAGACATCATCGAAGAAACCACAAGCACCAAAAACTGATGTATGTGATCCAAACGTGGCGGTAGGAACCTCTTCACAGGCTGGAGCGTCAGCACAGTCACTTCTTGCAGAAGGAACCAAGCTTGTAAAGCTTGAGCTTGCAAAGACACTTGGCGAACTTCGTGCAGGAACAAATGTTGAGTACACCCTCACCTATACAAACCTAAGTAATGAATCACTTACAGATGTACTACTTAAAGTAATGCTTCCTGTTGACATGACTCTCGTGCAGTCAGTCGGCGGCGCATACGACATTAGTTCACGCACACTCTCACTTCCTGTGCCTGTCATGGGTGCTTCACAAAGCGGTACACTTACCTTCACCGTAACTGTCGACCAGACTTCACAGCTTGGAAAGACAATCGTTATCCAAGGGTACGGCGCGTACTCATTCAAAGACGGCAAGAGCGTTATCAAAGATGAAGTCATGACGTATCTTGTCGGTGCGGTAATGCCACCGGAAAGTGGTAAAGGAAAAGACACCGCATCATCTTCAAAGCAGATTGTTAAGAAGAATGACACATTCCTTCCAGACACACTTATCGAATGGATTGCTCTCTTTACCATCTTCCTCATTATTCTTATCCTGGGACGTAGCGTCTATGATACGTACTTTGGAAAGAAGGATGAGAAAGAAAGTGCCCACTAACCTCCAGCCCTATTGAGGAAAGCGGTCGCCACACAACTCAAAAGCCACCCCGGAAAAGGGGTGGCTTTTGTGCTACTATGCGTACATGGAACACGTCGTGGCTCAGGAAGAGGATCTACAGAAACTTGCTGAAAAGCTGGTCGCTAAACTGCGCGAGACAAAGCGATACGAACCGACAAAGGTACTTCTTGTTGGTGATCTTGGTTCGGGGAAAACAACATTTGCAAAGCATGTGGCGCGTGCGCTCGGTGTGCAAGATGAGATCATTAGTCCAACGTATGTTCTTCTCAAAGAGTATGACGCATCTCATGGGGTGTATAAAAAACTTATTCACGTCGATGCGTATCGTTTTGAAGACAAGAATGAGGGTGATGTACTAAAACTAGATGAGTACGCAGATGGCGATACGCTTATTCTTATTGAGTGGCCAGATAAAATGGTGGTTAAGAATCCTCACGCCACCATCACGTTTACACACATCGATGACGAAACAAGAAAAATAACTTTTCACCATGAAGACGAAGCGTAAATTAGTTGTTCTTCTTGATGCGCACGCGATACTTCACCGCTCATTTCATGCGATGTCGCACTTTAGCACAAGAGATGGACGCCCAACTGGAGCGCTTTATGGGTACATTGCAATGGTACTTCGTCTGCGTGAACTGTTTCACCCCGACTACATCCTTTCTTGTTTTGATTTACCAAAACCTACGTTTAGACATCTTGTCTATGATGACTATAAGGCGGGGCGTTCAGAAACACCTGACGCACTTAAGCTTCAAATACAAGAAGCGATGAGGGTGTCTCAAGCGATGTCTGTGCCGGTGTATAGCGCGGAAGGGTTTGAGGCAGATGACATCATCGGCACACTCAGTGTCGAACTTACTAAAAGAGATGACTACGACGTCATTATCGCAAGCGGTGATATGGACACGATGCAGCTTGTGCGAGATGAACGAGTTCGTGTTTTTACAATGAGAAAGGGAAGCGAGACTATGCTTTTTGACGAGGATGCAGTAAGAGCAAAGTTTTCTTTTGGCCCAGATCAGATTCGTGACTACAAAGCTCTTGCAGGCGACAGTTCCGATAATATAGTTGGAGTCCCTGGAATAGGTGACAAGACAGCAACCGAGCTTATTGTTAAGTTTGGCTCGGTCGAAAAGCTTTATGAGGCGTTAAAAAAAGATACAGCTGCTGTCAAAGCTGCAGGAGTAAAAGATCGAACAATTACACTCCTTACAGAAAACGAAGAGGAGGCGTTCTTTTCAAAAACACTTGCAACCATACGCAAGGATGCGCCTGTTACTTTTGAAGAGCCGAAGTCTCGATGGGAAGACTCGTTAGATGACACTAAATTTGAAGCGATATGTGATGAATTTGAATTTGTCGCCCTTCGCAAAAAGCTTCAAGCACTACACGGGGTGAGTACGGCCAAGAAGGTAGGTGAGGTAGAAGAAAAAGAAGAACATGTGGTAGAGAGTGTGATCAACGAAAACAACAGGGCACTTTATTACGACACGCAGATACTTCTTAATTTACTTGAAAGCGAAATGACCAATCCATCACTTGAAGCTATTCTTGATTACACAAAGTGTAGAACCCTCACTGAGGCGAGGGAGACCCTAATGGAAAAAGTGAGGGAGGAAGGATTCGAAACGCTTTATCGCGAAGTCGAAGCCCCTGTTGCTGTGATCATTGACCAAATGGAAAAGGTTGGTATACGAGTTGATGTTAAGGCGCTTGGTGAACTAAGCGAAACGCTTCATAAAAGAGTAAAGGAGCTTGAGGAATTGATCTACAAAGAAGCGGGAGAGGTGTTTACAATAAACTCACCAAAGCAACTCGGAGTAATTCTTTACGAAAAGCTTAATCTTGGAGAAAAGGTGAAGAAGACCAAAACGGGAGCAAAGACGACAAATGCGGCTCAGCTTGAGAGCATGAAGGATGAACATCCAATCATCGCATTCCTTCTTGAGTATCGTGAGCTTACCAAGCTTCTTTCTACATACATTGACACACTGCCTAACTACGTAAGAGATGACGGCAAGGTTCACGCTCACTTTGTGCAGACAGGTGCTGGGACAGGAAGGTTTTCGTGCGAAGAGCCAAATTTACAAAATCTTCCAGTCAAAAGTGAGCTTGGAAAACTCGTACGGCAAGCATTTGTGGCTTCAGAAGGAAAAGTGCTCGTGTCGTGTGACTATTCGCAAATAGATTTACGAAGTGCAGCAATCCTGTCTCAGGATTCTCATCTTGTTGAGATATTTACGCGTGGGATAGATGTTCATACAGGTACGGCGGCGAAGATGTTTCATGTCGCTGAAGACGAGGTCACGCCAGAGATGAGAAGAAAGGCGAAAGTGATTAATTTCGGAATACTTTACGGTATGGGCGTTAACGCGCTTAAAGACGGCATGGATGTTTCTCGAAAAGAAGCACAGGAATTTTACGACGCATACAAGATGACATTCTTGAGATTGTCCGAATATCTTGAGGAAGTGAAAGCCTATGCATGGAAGCATGGCTGTACACGTACCCTTCTTGGCCGTAGACGTAAGGTGCCACTTCTTAAAAGCCCACTACCACATTTAAGAGCACATGGAGAACGAATGGCAATCAATGCTCCGATGCAGGGGACGAGCGCAGATATCTTGAAACTTGGGATGATCGACGCCGTAAGATGTATCACGGAAAAGTATCACGGAAAGGCAGAGACACTTCTTCAAATCCACGACGAGCTTGTTTTTGAGGTAGAAGAGTCGTGCGGAGAGGCATTTGCGACGGAGATAAAGAAAGTGATGGAAGGTGTCCTTCTTAGGAGAGGCTTAAGCAATCTCCCGCTTTCTGTCACTACCGGAACAGGTAAACACCTAAACGAAGTATGATATACGCGGTTGTCGGTACAGATCTCAATCTTCGTAAGACGGTGAGCGCCAAGAGGGTGGCTCGTGGACAGGTTCACGGTCGTATTAACGAAGACAACTACCACGAGCTACCGCTTGTTGTCTTTAGTGCTTCCCTTTTTGAAACAGCGCCAAAGGTGTATGTACTTGAAGAGGTGGTAAAGCTCGCACCAAATGACACAGTACTTCACGAGCTTTTTGAGGGGATGAAAAACTCGATACACCACTTTTATATTGATGAGCCTTTTGCTGATGCTGCGACGAAGAAGCTTCTTAAAGAATACGCACTTGAATATTATGATGCGGTCGAAGTGAAAGAAAGAGAGGAGTTTCCAAGAGCTTTTGTTTACGCACTAAGTAAGCGTGATAAGAAAACAGCGTGGCTTGAGTTTGTAAAATTACGAGACCAAGATGCAGAAAAAACACACGGACTTTTCTTGTGGCAGATAAAGAAGATGAGAGACGAAGGGGCTACCGCTTATTCAAAAGAAGAGTTGGCGACATATAATGAACTCCTTGTTGATATGTTTCATAGAGCACACCGCGGGGAGGTATCGCTTATCACTGAACTTGAGAAGTTTGTGCTTATGTTATAAGACACGCGCATTATTTGTGCTCTCGCCAGGAATCTATCACAAATCTGCCTAGTCGCTTCACTCCTCGAAGCATATTCGCGACCCCGTATTCGATTTCTGTCGTAAAGCACGCAGGTGCTTTACTTCGTCAACAGCAGCTATCAAAACACCACTCGAGTAAGTGGTGTTTTGATAGCTGTGCTCTCGCCAGGAATCGAACCTAGATCGCAAGTACCGCAAACTTGCATTCTATCCATTGAACTACGAGAGCAGTAACGGCCGGTTGCGGCCGCAGGATGGTGCTATTTTTTCTTCGTTACTGAACTGACAGCTTTTGCTAGTCGAGATTTCTTGCGGTCCGCAGTGCCTTTCTTGATGATGCCACGCTTTGCAGCTTTATCAAGCGCTTTGTACGCTGCGGTGAGCTTAGTGTTTAGGTCTTTTGAATTACCTGAAGCAACGGTGTCACGGACATCCTTCACGTTATCCTTCATTGTTCGAGCGCGACGAATGTTCACAACGCGACGACGGTTACTTACCCTGAGGGCTCGTTTTGCTGATGTTGTAATTGCCATAGTGGATGAAAGAGTACCACAAAGTGGGCATTTTTACAAGTCACGCTCGTGATATACTTTTTACTATGATTAGCTCTCTTTCAGGAACACTTGCACTTCTTGATGAGAGGTCGTGGACAGTTGTTGTGGGCGGTGTTGGTTACGAAGTGTATACACCGACCCCAACACATCTAGCCCACAAAGAAGGTGACAGTGTTGATGTCTTTATCTACACACATGTTAAGGAAGACCAGCTCACACTTTTTGGCTTTGAAACAAGAGAAGAGAAAACACTCTTCGTGAAGCTGATAACAGTTTCTGGGGTGGGGCCAAAGAGCGCGCTTGGAATACTCTCGGCGCACTCTCCAAGCTCCCTTGTTCGGGCTGTCGAACAAGGGGACACTGCGACACTTTCAAGGTCTCCGGGTGTTGGTAGACGGACGGCGGAGAAAATTATTTTAGAGCTAAAAGGTAAACTCTCATTCCTCAATCTTTCTCCAGAAACTGACCAACTAAGCGAGGTGAGGCTGGCCCTTGAGGCATTAGGGTATGGTCACAAGGATATCGACAAAGCGCTTCAAGGAATGGAACAAGATGGAAAGAGTGTTGGTGAGATGGTGAAGACAGCACTCCTTCGACTTCGATAAGTATGCCGGAACTGCCAGAGGTGGAAACAACCGTACGCGGACTACGAGAAACAATTGTTGGTCTTACAATCAAGAGTGTTTGGAATAATACGTGGAGTCTTGCTCAGGTTGCTCGCGAGACGCATAAAAACAAATCGTATTTCAAAAAACTTTTGGAGCAGGTGATGGGGCGCAAGATCGTCTCAGTCAAAAGAAGGGCAAAGCATATTGTGATACACCTTTCTGGCGATGTGACGCTTATCATACACATGAAAATGACAGGACACTTACTCTATGGGAAGTACGTGTCTACTAATGAAAGAAGCAATGAGTGGCCGTGGAAGCCAGATCCATTTATCGGTCACCTCGCTGATCCATACAACCGTCACATACGAACGGTAGTCACGCTTAGTAATGGTAAACATCTTGTGTTTTGTGACTCAAGAAAGTTTGGCACCATAAGAGTTTTTACGAGTAAAGAAGCAGACGCGTATCTTGAAACACTTCTTGGTCCCGAGCCTCTTTCCTCAAGTTTCTCGTTTGAGATCTTTGAGCGTTTAATTAAAAAAAGTAAAAGACCGATTAAGCAAGTGCTGATGGATCAGTCAGTTATTGCAGGTATCGGTAATATTTATTCAGACGAAATGCTTCACCGTGCCTCGGTGTCCCCATTTAGGAGCGCTTCGTCGCTTAGTGGGAAAGAAGTTAAGGCAATCTATGTCGCAATGAAAGAGGTCCTTCAAAAAGGTATTAAGCTAAAAGGGGACAGCACAAGTGATTATCGCAATGTTGATGGGGCGAGGGGGTCATTTCACGGAAATCATCTTGTGTATTTAAGGCGTGCAATGCCGTGTTTGCGCGCTACATGTAAAGGGACAATTATGCGCCGTGTCATCGGCGGGAGGAGTGCGCATTACTGTTCAAAGTGTCAGGCCTAGTTTGGTATACTTAAAGACATGTTATTTCTTAAAATCATTGCCGGAGTCGCTGCCTTGTGGGTTATCTGGTATGTGACAGGTGGGCCACTTCGTAGCACCGGCGATAAGCCATTTGTCAGTTTTGACAATGGACAGCTTCTTTATATAGAGGCAACAAGTTCTGAGAAGCGGTAGGATGACATCTTTACGCTTTGAGATTTTGTGTTTTTCTGTATAATGCAGTGACTCGCCAGAAATAGTCCAGAATAAACGCCCCTATAGCTCAGTCGGTAGACCCGCCAGCTGGCGGGCTTTTAACCAAAGGTTGCATGTCTTATATTGCGTATGTACTCATAAATCAAGATAAGAAGATTTACGTTGGCCATACAGCAAACCTTGTCGAAAGACTGAAGAGGCATAATGGTGAGCTGCCCACCAAAGCAACTTCCTACACTCATCGACTTGGTGGGGTGTGGAAAGTCCTATACTCGGAAGAATTTGGCGAGAGGTCCCTAGCTGTGAACAGGGAGAGGCAGCTCAAATCTGCTCAGGGTAGAGCATTCATAAAAAAGCTGTATAATAGCGAAGATCATCAAATGCCCCTATAGCTCAGTCGGTAGAGCAGTTGCCTTTTAAGCAAACGGTCGCAGGTTCGATCCCTGCTGGGGGCACCCAAAAGTGCTAGTATAATGAGACTAACGAAGCTAGCTAATTACTAATGAACAAAGAAGACGACCTATTAAGAATTACTTCTTTAGCATGGTCATTTGTGCCATTTAATGCCATTAGGTTTTCTGTCGAAGAAGAGCTTTTCTCGCTGGTGCATGAGTGCCGTTTAACCGTTGAAGCTGTGGCAGAAAAGAAAGGCTGGAGACTGCGCCCAACGGAAGCCTTAATTCACCTTCTTGCGAGCTTTAACTTTGTCACGGTTGAAAATGGCATCCTGTCTCTGACAGGACTATCTAAAAAGTTTTTGCTGCCACATTCAGATTTTTATATGGGAGATTTTTATACAAGAAATGCACTACTCGAAAAAGCATATTCCAGCCTAGGAGAATTGATGGTAAACGACGTCCCGAATAATGACATGAACACACGTGTAAAAGCATCGTTTGGTCTTGTTGGTACAGATTATGCTGCAATCCAAGAATTTGGAAAAGCAATGGCTTCAGCATCAAAAATAATCCTTGAAGACTTTCTTAATAGATATGAGATCGATCGGAATGCAACCATTTTAGATATTGGCGCAGGGTTGGGAGCTCTTGAAGAAGTTTTACTTAGAAGCCATAAAGGTAAGATTGTGGCACTAGAAACTCCTGAAGTTGCACGTGCTGCGGAAGTAAAATTAACCGAATCTTCTAATATAGTCTTTCAGAAAGAAAATTGGCATTCATGGGACCCAAAGGAAAAATACGACGTTGTTTTTCTAAACCATGTATTACATGAAGAAAAATTAGACGGGGCCAGGGAGCTTTTTAGAAAAGCTTCCGCCTCCGTGAATGATAACGGGAAACTCATTGTCATCAGTTTCATGGCGGAAGAGGGAGAGGGGTTACAAACGGCAGCCGTTTTTCAGCTGAACCTTCTGCTTGAGATGGGGTCAGACCTTCCTTCGCTTGATTGGGTAAGGAAAGAAGCTGAGACGGTGGGGTTTAAAGAAGAAGCTTTGCTTAAGTTGCCCGGCGGCAGGGTGGCTTGGGTGGGTGCACATGAGGGGTTCAACTAAGTAATTGTGAAGTTGGTAAAGTGCACCCCGATTTTAGGGTTGAGATACCTAACGTAAACTAATGGATTGGTATACCGCACCAAAATGTCTCGGTAATACGTATTTCTACTATAACCATTATTTTAAGTATGAATAAAAAATATATTACCTACGCACTGTTTGCTGCGCTTTCGATCCCAGCACTTTCGTTTGCTCAAAGTGAAATGGGTGAACGCATGAAAGCGTCATCAACTCAGCGCGTAAAGCCTGTTATTAATACCGTTTGTATGCAGACTGCGATCGAGAAGCGCGACACTGCTATAATCGCAGCGCACGATGCTCACAGTGCAGCAACAAAGTCTGCACTTACAGCGCGTAAGGACGCAGTAAAGGCGGCGTGGGCTCTTCCGACAGCAAAAGAAGTTGCGCAAGCTCGGAAAGCAGCCAACGACACGTTCAGCTCTTCAGTAAAAGGGGCACACAGTGCACTTCGTACCGCAAGAAACGCTGCGTGGGAAGCATTTAATACCGATAAGGTTGCGTGCGGTCATCCAGGGGCTAAAGAGTCACCAGCTGTTATACCTGTACCAACAGCATCACTCTAGACGGTTCTTCAGTTAAGCAAACTAAAAGCGCTCCCACAAAGAGCGCTTTTAGTTTGGAAATAGTGCGATCAGGTCTGGTGAGCAGTACACTTGTGAAGCAAGTAGTCCATATGAGTACTGTTTGCCGTCAACGGTAATTGAAGATCCGCCGTACGATGGGTTTGGCTTTGGGTGGGAGTGTTCGAAGCCTATATTATAGAGGGTCGCAATAACACCAACGTTGCCATGTATTGGATACCCTGCACTTTCCCATGATTTCTCTAGTTGTTTAATAAAAAGTGACACGTAGAGATAAGAGTAGTAAGGATTCCTCTCATCTGTGATGCGTTCGAATCGCAAAGCTTCAGCTTCTTCCGCTGTTGAAGCTAGGACCTTTTCGTAATTTTTGCCCAGATAGTAAGATGAGCCGCTGTCTAGCAAATGCCTTTCTATGCTTTCCGCAGTCTTTGGCTTTATCCCGGCAATGCCATACGAGAACTGTGTCATTGTGCCAAGTATTTTTAAAGGCTCAAAATAACGTTTGAAGACTTCTCGCTCAGACGTAAAAAATCTAAATTGTTCCGGCGCTATCGTTGCGATAACTAGCCGTGGTGATGTGGAGGCGTGTAGGGCGGCATCATGGATGTGGCCCGCATCTTTTTTGAAAGCCTCACGCATGGTTGTCCATTCTTCACTCGTTTGCCACGGTTCATCTATGCTTTGGACACATGAGTTGCCGATCTTGGGGTGTACATTAGAATTCGTGTCTGAAAAATGGGCATTCCGGAGCTCGCTGCTACCTCGAATTGTAAAAAGATTAAATGATGTGCCAACAAAAACCGCGGTAAACGTGACCCCTATTACGGCAAAAAGAATTGTTACACCATAGCAAAAAAGTCGCAAGAGTTTTCTCATATGCAGACAACGATAACTGCGGAGGAGGTGAGATTCGAACTCACGGTCCGGTTGCCCAGACTCCTGTTTTCAAGACAGGTGCAATCGACCACTCTGCCACTCCTCCGCACTTATAATTGTCGAAGCATTCTAGCATGAAAGTGTTAAAAATACTATACTTTTAAGACCATGAGTAGAGTGTTGCCTCGTACAAAAGTAATTGCGGTAAGCTTTGTTTGGGTTGTGACACTATTCATTGTCTATTTTACTACTGTCGAGAGAGCTAAGGAGGAAAACGAGCGCTATTTTTTACACTTCACACCAATTCGCAATTCAGTCCCTGGACTTGAACATGTATCACCAATCCTCGGCATCAACGCACCTTCAGCTATTTCGCTAGGGATGATGGAAGACCTCAAAGAGCATATTGAAGATACTGCAAAAGAGTACAAAAAGAGCGGGAGTCTTTTAGCGTATGGTCTTTACTTTCGTGACCTCAATTCATCGTTGTGGCTCGGCATTAACGAAGACGCTTCTTTTGTGCCGGCAAGCCTCTTTAAGTTGCCTGTTGCGCTTGTCATCTATAAACAAATCGAAGACGGTCTACTCTCAAAAGAAAGCAGACTCACCTACGCCAAAGAGTTTGAAAGCGCAGCTCGCCCACACGCCCTTGCGACACAGTCAAAGTTAAAGGTTGGTTCATCATATACCGTAAGGGAGCTTCTTGAACTTATGATTGTCGAGTCGGATAACGGAGCCAAAGACTTGCTTGGCAGTGTTGTGAAAGACCCGTATGTGGAAAGCTTGTTTAACATCGTAAAGCTTACTGATCAAACAAACACAAGTGTGATCACTGTTTCAAATTATGCATTCTTCTTTAGGCTGCTTTACAGCGCTACGTACTTAAGTGAAAAGTCCTCAGAAGAGCTTCTCGAACTCCTCGCAGCCTCTACATACAGCGGCGGCCTTGTGAAAGGTGTTTCATCAAATGTTACCGTCGCGCATAAATTTGGTAGGTACAATTTTGGCAACAGTTCACCTCAAGGTGAGCTTCATGATTGCGGGATTGTCTACCATCCAGAGAGACCGTACCTTCTTTGTGTAATGACCAGAGGAAATGATTTAAAAAAGCTTGAGTCATTTATTCAATCCATATCGGCGCTTGTGTATAACGACGTATCAAGTCCGCGGTAGTAGCTGTTGTATACTACTGACCATGAAATATATTGGATTAGATTTTGGAGAAAAGAAAGTGGGACTTGCCCACTCTGACGACGATGGGCGCGTGGCATTTCCTCTTATGGTTTCAGCAAATGATTCGAAGTTGCTAAAGGAAATGAAGGAGCTTGTTCGAGAGCTCAAAGTGGGCACCCTTGTGATAGGTGAGAGCGTTGATGCTCACGGAAAGCCAAACCCTATTGCCAAAAAAGCGAGGGCATTTGCAGCCCAAATCGAAGCGGAGCTTGATATTCGTATCGTTTTTGAAAAAGAGTGGTATTCGACAGTTGAGGCAAGAAAGCAGCCAGGAAAAAGTGGACAGCACGACGTTGATGATTCAGCCGCTGCGATCATACTCCAGCGTCACCTTGATCGAGTAAATGGTCCTGGTGAATATAAGGAAGATGACGGTAAAGAAGAGGGGGGGGACGGTGACGAAGGGAAAGATTCATGGTAGAAGTGTTTTATGGAAGAAGGAAAAATCACCATCGAAGACTTCGCTAAGCTTGCTATTCGCATAGGCACGGTTACTGCTGTTGAAATTGTAGAAGGCGCAGATAAGCTTTACAAATTGACTGTTGATCTAGGCGAAGAAAAGCCGCGCCAGATTCTTTCGGCTATTAGGCAGAAAGTTTCTCCGGATAACTTGCTTGACCGCCAGTTTCCTTTTCTCGTTAATCTTGAGCCTAGGATGATACGTGGGCTTGAGTCAAATGGAATGATTCTCGCCGCAGGAGACGATGAGTCGTTTTCGCTTTTGTCGCCTGTGTCACAGCTTTCCCCAGGAACAAAGGTTAAGTAGATGAAGAAAAGTTTAATAGACAGAACCCTAGAGGGTCTCACTCATACACGGTACCCAAAAACGGTTCTTTTCCTGCTCGCCTTACTTGAGGCCACAATCTCACCTGTAATTCCAGAAGGTTACGTCGCGGTTTTGTTACTTTACAGAAGGGAGCTTGGGTACAAAGTACTCTCTCTTGTTTCCGCGCTTGGGTCAGTCGCTGGTGCTGCAATATTTTACCTTGTTGGAGCAACCATGTTCGCTCGCCACGGAGAGGCACTTCTTACCATTTTCAACGCAAAAGAACTATTCGCGATCGCTGAAAACGCTTACAAGGAAAGCCCTTTTCTTGCTCAAATTATCGCTGCGGTGACACCGCTTCCGGATAGAGTCTTTTCACTTTTTGCTGGGGCGGCTGGAGCATCGCTTATTATATTTCTGTTAGCAAGCTTTGTCGGCCGTTTTGCTAGGGTCTTTATTATCGCTTTTCTTTTTAATCGGTATGGTGATGAGGCTCGAGACTTTATCAAAAAGCACAGCAGATTAGCGACGCTCGCCTTTTTTGCACTCGTTATAGTCTACGTGGTTCACAAACTCGGAGTATACTAAAAGCATGTCTTTAAAAGCGCACCATATTTGTCTTCGCGACCACATTACCGTTGTTGACGGTGAAGCATTTCCGTTAGGGGTCTTGGCTTTACGTGAAGACGCACCCGCCACCCTTTCAACACTTTTTAGCATGATTGTGCCCCTCCTTGGGTCGGGAGATATCGTTGTGTGTGGTGAAGATCCTGAGCGGAGAGTTTTTGGTAGGAAGCTAGAGGATAGACTAAAGAGGGAAGTCAGGTACGAATAGTTTTGTGCCCCCGCTAGGAATCGAACCTAGAATAACGGCTTAGAAGTCCGCAGTTATATCCATTTAACTACAAGGGCGTTCCTGAATACTAGCAAAAAAGAGACGATTATTGTAGTATCTTATATATTCTAGGTACGGGCGATTAGCTCAGTTGGTAGAGCAGCGCATTTACACTGCGAAGGTCGGGGGTCCGAGTCCCTCATCGCCCACAACAATAATATGAGTTCCAACTTCAAAAAGCTCTATGAAGATGAGCATATACTCGTCATTGATAAACCAGAAGGTGTGATGATTCATGAAGATGGTCGCAGTGATAATGAAACGATAGCGGATATGTTCCGTAAGGAGTATCCAGACGTTGAGGGTGTCGGAGAAAAAGGGCGATACGGCGTGGTCCATCGTCTTGATCAAGACACAACGGGTGTACTCATTTTAGCAAAGACAAGAGCGGCATACAGAAGCCTCAAGGCCCAGTTTAAAGAACACACAACACGCAAGATTTACCGCGCCGTAGTCGAAGGTTGGCTGCGTGAAGATACAGGAATGATAAGTGCGCCACTTGCGCGAGCGAAGAGTGACTTCAGAAAGCGAACGACAGTCGATCCGTTTAGCGGTGATGCACGAGGTGAGGAGAGGGAGGCAATCACGAGGTATAAGGTGTTGTCACGAAGTGAAGACGCAGGTAAACAGTACTCGTACGTGGAAGTGTACCCCCTTACCGGAAGAACACATCAGATTCGTGCTCATTTCAGAAGTATTCGCCACCCGATAATCGGAGATGAGCTTTATGGCTCTCGCAGTGGCGCCATGCGTGCGGTAAGGAGCATGCTTCACGCTTATTCTCTTACGGTAGATGTCCCAAATAAGGAACGAACCACCTTCGTCGCCCCACTTCATGATGACATGAAAAAGACCCTTGAAGAGCTCAACTTTTCGTGTTAGAATTGCGAAACTATGAAAACAACGATAGCGCTTAATGAAAAAGATGTTGCCGCACGAAAGGCGCTTTCATTTGATGCTGGAGACACGGTAAAGGTTATTTCTAAGATCAAGGAAGCGGATGGCAAGACAAGACTTCAGGCCTTTGAGGGTATGGTTCTTGCTCGTAAACACGGCCTAGAGTCAGGGGCGACATTTACTGTTCGCAAGGTAACGAGCGGCGTTGGTGTTGAGCGTGTGTTCCCCCTTTACAGTGTCATGATTGATAAGATCGAAGTTGTTCGCAAAACGAAAACTCGCCGAAGTAAACTCTACTACGTTCGTGACAAGGCGCTTCGCGACGTTCGTCGTAAACTTAAGAGTGGTAAAGTTATCACTAAAGACGGCGTGACAACACGCGAAGTCGAGGTAACCGAAACAGAAGCTACAGAATAAACAAAACAGCCCGAAAGGGCTTTTTGTTCGCACGTTTTCAAACGCGCGTCGGTATGGTAGTCTATGCAGACTCAATAAGAGAAAGCCCAGGTGGTGAAATTGGTAGACACACTACCTTGAGGTGGTAGCGCCGATTACGGTGTGCTGGTTCAAATCCAGTCCTGGGCACCACAACACGCCTCTTAGGCGTTTTGTTTTTGCTCTCTTTTCACATGTTAGAATTGTGATATGTCGATCGAATCAACGCTGCGCTTCATAGAGAAATTTATACCAAAGAAGGTGTATCGATTTTTCCAGCCGAGTTATCATTATCTTCTTGCAAGAGGTGGCCAACTGGTGTATCAAGACCCCGCTTCAAAACTTATTGTCATAGGTGTCACCGGCACAAAGGGTAAGACTTCAGTGTGTAATTTTATCTGGTCAGCACTCTCAGCTCATGGCTATAAGGTGGGAATGCTCACGACCGCGAATATACGTGTGGGAGAGTGTGAGACGCCAAACCGTGCACATATGACTATGCCGGGACGCATGTACACGCACCGCATGCTACAACGATTTGTTAAAGAAGGGTGTACACATGCGGTCGTGGAAGTAACATCAGAAGGCATCAAACAAAGCAGACACCTTGGCATCGCGTTTGATGTTGCAGTGTTTACTAATCTTAGTCCAGAACATTTACCTTCGCACGAGAACTCATTTGAAAAGTATCGTGACACCAAAGCAAGATTATTTGCCTTAATCAGCAAAACTAAAAGAAAGAGAGTAATGGCTCCGCAGCCAAATGCAATTGTTGTGAATAGTGATGATCATCATGGATCTTTTTATGCCTCACATCAGGCGAAGGATGTCATTACATATGGAAAGGGTGATGGGGCAGTCTTTCAAATGAAGAACTTGAAGGTTGGCGTAGACGGATCAGTGTTTGAGGTTCTTGAAGATCGAGCCTCTGTGTCTTTGCCGGGCGAGGTGAATGCGCTTAACGCGCTCACTGGGATTGCGGTTGCGTGCACATGCGGTGTTCCGCTTGGGGTGGCGGTTGAGGGGGTAAGCAGGCTTCGCCACATTCCTGGCAGAATGGAGAAAGTGGTGTCAGATCACAACTTCAGCGTCTTTGTTGATTACGCCCACGAAGGGGTGAGTATGCAGCGTCTTGCCGATTACGCAAAGAAGTATAAAGAGTCCCACCATGAAAGCCGCTTTATTGTCACTGTCGGAGCAGAAGGTGGCGGCCGAGACAAGCGCAAGCGAAAAGAAATGGGTGAGGTGGTTGGTAGAGATGCAGACATTGTCGTACTTACAAGTACCGACCCATACGATGAAGACCCTCAAATGATCCTTGAAGATATTGCACAGCATGTTCGCAGGGAAGGCAAAGTCGACGGCAAAGATTTATTTCTCATTGTTGATAGGAGGGAAGGAATCAGGAAGGCGCTATCAATTGCTTGCCATAACGACCTTGTAGTAATTACAGGAAATGGCTCCCAAGAATTTATGCATATTGGTGGAAAGAGAGTGCCTTTCAACGACAAGAATGTTGTGCAAGAAGAGCTGCGAGCGCTTAGTGGAAAGAGGTAAAAGAAAAGCGAGGCTTGCGCCTCGCGATGTGTGTGGTGTTTAAAAGACCCCGCCGATTTCGATCATTCGTGTGCGAGTGTTTGCTCGCAACACGCGTTCTTCAGTGAGGCCAAACCAGGTGCGACTTGTCACGTGGTAGCGAATCGTGCGGTTCCATGTCGGAAGCGGTACGCGTTCTACATCGCGTCCGTTTCTCCTCACGTACTCAGCGGCGAAGATCTTGACCCCAACACTGCTCTCAAGTCGTCTTCTTAGGAATGGTTCCTGAAACGAGTTGATGCTTAGTCGCAGTCCTCCACCTGCGATCGTGAGTGGCCTGCTTTGGCTGTTTTCGAAAGACCCGAGAAGGTATTCCGGACGCAGCGTGAAGCCAAGAAGTGATGTAGGGTCGTTGCTTCGGGGCGCGCAGACCCAGATGACGCCGTAGTTGCGCTCCTCAAGCGCACCACGACGATTTCCGCCCGGGTGGCTGGTGTTAAGCGGGATCGTGACCGACCAGTCACATCGTCCGGCTTTCTCGAACCGCAGGTTGAGTCGGAAGGCATCGCTCTCACTTGCGTGGAGAAGCGGGCTAGAGAAAAGAGCAAACACGGCTACTGCCGTACGTGAAGAGATGCTCATCGTCGTCTCCTGGTTGCTGTTTCAGTATGAAAGTGTAGCTCTTTTGGGTGCGAATGGTAGTAGGCAAAAATCACTTTTCGTGTTATAATATAGGGATAATCGGTCGTTCTAAGTGTTGTCTCAATCACCTCAGAACGCCTCGGTTGTCTGGTGCCTATAGTGTAATGGTTAGCACAAGGGTTTGTGGAGCCCTTAGTTCCGGTTCAAATCCGGATAGGCACACAACAGCAGAAAATCCCCGAAAGGGGATTTTCTGCTGTGTACCTATCGAGTAACAAGACCAAAGTCTTGTTACGTGGATTTGAACAGAAAACCGGTACACAAGATTTGCGAAGCAAATACTTGTCGGTTTTCGCTCGGGGTCGAGGTTAGGAGTGTTTTTATGAGCACTGGATTTACAGTGTGCGAAATAAAAATACCCTAACGGTGACCAAATCCCGATAGGCACACCAATAAATAATTACTAAAAATCTCCTTATCAAACAGGGGATTTTTAGTTCTTACATTTTGGTACCCTATCGGGAATAATGAGGTATGTTGGAACTTGTATACTTAGTAATATGAAAGTCACTTTTACATACGATGAAGGAAAAGATATTTGGTGCTTACTTAATTATGGTAAGAGTTCGATGAATTCTAAAACTCAAACAAAAGTATACGAACAACTTGTTTCTTTTTGTGGAGAAAATCCAACAAAAGAAGATGTTTCAAAATTTATTAGTAAATACACTGCAGAGAATAATGTTAACCTAGAGGAGTATGCTTCTCGATATCAAAGTGACTGGGATAAGGTTTCAGAGATATATACAAAAATAGCAGAAAGAGTTTTTGGTGTTTCATTGGAGAGTGATGTAACTGCGTATCTTACGATAAACAGTAGGTCACCATACAGTATTGAAGACGGTATGTTTTTTGTAGGAGTACCATCGTGGTCAACTAAGACAGCAATGCACGAGTTATGGCATTTTTATACTTGGTATAAGTTTGGGAATACTTGGGAAAGTAAAACTGGAAAAGAAAATATAATGAAATCAAAGAAGCCCTTACTGTGTTGTTAAATGTTGAATGTAAAGAGTTATTACCTGAAGAGGTGGAGGACAAAGGATATCCTCAACATCAAGAGTTAAGAAATAAAATTTTAGCCTTCTGGGAGAAAGATAAAAATATTGATACTTTATGGGACACTTTTGTTACAGAGCATTAATTACTATAATGTAAACATGAGTAGGGTAAATTATTTTCTCGTCATCTGAGTTCTAATCCCCTCTACTACAGTACACCAATCCAAAGCATCAGTAATATCAACAGTTATTTTTAGTACCCTTTCGCTAAAAATGGCAAGGTTGGAAATGATATAATATTTAGTATGAAATTAAAAGAAAATGAGCAATTCCATTTTGGTGTATATGGTATCTGTTTGCACGAGAATAAGGTGCTCGTCATAAAGAAAGCGCGAGGACCTTACAAAGGGTTTTACGATCTTCCGGGTGGAAGAGTTGAGTTCGGTGAAAAGATTGAAGTCACTCTACAAAGAGAATTTGAAGAAGAAATAGGTGTTGCTTCTTTGAAGGAGGTTAATTTCATCGGATATAATGAATATTTTTGTGAATTTACTAATGACGCTTCTGAGGTAAAGAATTTTCACCATGTAGGATTGTACTTTTCTGTTGATTGCGATACTTCAAGTATTAAAACTGAAGCTGACGGACACGATTCACTTGGTTCGGTATTTGTTCCGTTAAGTGAACTAAATCTCAGTAATTGTTCCCAGATTGCTTATGAGATGATACAGAAACTTATCAATAAATCTTAATTAGAGATTTGGTGATTTTTTGTCATTTTAGTTCTAATCCCCTCTACTACAGTACACCATTCATATTTGCAGAATCTTCTTATCTAGCTGAGAATTTTGAGTAGAACTTTTGTGCGCCATTTAGTAAATTATAAATGAGGATGAATAACTGTAATGTTGGAACTGATATCATGCTTTATATGAAAATAATTAAAATACTATTGCTTGCCTTTGTTTTTATTATAATAATCACTCAATTATTTTCTTCTTCATGGTGGAACCTGTTTACAGGATCACCCTTTGCAAAGAAGCAAGTGGTTAAACCAGAAGAGAGATTGTTAAAAAATGAGAATTCAGACGTCGTTACTAATAAAAGTTCTAATGTGATGAGTGCTAACGAAGTCTATGTCGGTAGTACATTTGAAGTACTTATTCCAAGAGGCTGGAAAATTATCTCTACAGGCAGTGGAAATTTGAAGATAGCCTCTCCAGACTATTCTGAAAATTCTCCATTTTCAAAAAATGAAAACGAGAGAAATTTGGCTGAAAGTATGCCTGTCAAAAGTGGAAGTGTAATCGTTATTAATACTAAAGACACAAAAGAACTGGCAACACACCTTTTGGATCCAGTACAATACGCTCGTTTCTATGTTGACCTAGGTAAGGGCCGTTCTGGGGTGATCACAAGTGAAGAGATTTCCATTGCCGGCGTGCCAGCTGCTTTTTCTCAAGTTGATTTTGACAACGGTAGTTTTGCAACGTATGTAAACCTCGTTAAGGGAGGAGAGCAGTTCGGGATACATTTTTTTACTACTAAAAACGAAAGCGATTCAGTTTTGTTTTGGTCAGTTCTCTCATCTTTTAAATTCACTAGGTAGATTAGCCAGCAAGCGTTTGCCCTGTCTACGACGTCACCGTCTGTCTCGCCCCGGAAAGGCTTTAACACTTGGACGCTTTCTGCCTGTCTAAGTGTTGCCTCTTTTGAGTCTTTATCATAACTTTTGCAAAAACTTGCACGGTGTATACTATGGGAATATGGGAGCAGAAAACATTCAAGGAATTAAAAGTCCAGCTAGTCGCAGCAAAGAGGCGATTTCATCAAGAGAGCTTTCTTTGAAAGAGGTTGGCGCCGAGATTAAGGGTCTTTCACTACAAGAAGCAATTAAAGCAGTCGAGGCAAAGTTGGCTATCCTTGATGTGCCCGGGAAGCACGTGAATCAGGCGGAGTACCATCAGATACTTGACCTTAGAGAACTCAAGAGGCTTCTTACTGAAGGGGCTAAAATTTTACAAGAGATTCAAGCTGCAGGAGTGGTGAACAAGGCTGTTATGCAGATCGCATGTGCGACTCTCGGAATGAAGCCTAAGATTTTGGATGACATAGCTGCAAACGACGACCGATTCGCAGTCGCTGCATAGGGTGCTGTTGAAAACTACACATACTATCACCTTGTAGGTGATAGTATTGCTGTATGAGTAATCAAGATATTGAAACCTACTTTGAGAAGTTTGAATTTGAACCGGCGATTAGGTGGCACCTTGATCAAGTTCGCAAACTAAGAACTTCTTCTGGATTATTTACCGCCTCAGCACACGACGTTGCGACTGGATACAACAAGGCGTGGCTTAGAGATGTCTACTTCATGACGCTTGGTTTTCAGTGGGTGGGTGAGATGAATGTGGTTGCTGAGACCGCGAAGGCTCTCCTTGGAATTATTCACAAACATAAAGAAAAAATTAACTGGGCAGCTTCGAACAAGCCGTACGCAACGTATCAGTACATTCATGCACGCTACCATCCAGAGACATTTGAAGAGTACTGGGAAGAGTGGGGGAATAAGCAAAATGATGCAGTAGGGGAAACATTATTTCTCATTACATCCTGTGAACTTGCCGGTTACACAATAGCAGAGACTGAGGATGATAAATCAACTGTTCAGCTACTCATAAACTATTTAAACAATATTGAGTATTGGCGAGACGCGGATTCTGGAATCTGGGAAGAAAATCAAGAGGTTCGAGCATCTTCGATAGGAGCGGTCGTCCGTGCACTTAAGACAGCAAAGCAGCTCCCGTATCTTCATATTCCTGAGCGTATGATTGAAAACGGTGAAGAAGCCCTCAGAAACCTTTTGCCGAGAGAGACTGAAAATCGTTTTTGCGATCTTGCGCTACTGACACTTATTTTTCCGTTTGAGGTGACAACAGAAGAAGAAACACGCGAAATACTTCGCAACGTCGAATACTTCCTACTTCGTGATAAAGGCGTTATTCGCTACCGAAACGACAGGTACTATAACAATAACAAAGATGGTTATAGTGAAGAGGCGGAATGGTCTATGGGTCTTGCGTGGCTTGCGATCATCTACGCAAGAATGGGTGACAAGGAAAAAGCAAAAATGTATCTTATGCAAGCAGGGGAGACAGTGAATCGCGATGGTCTCATTCCAGAGCTTTGGTATTCTCACACATCTCGCCCTAATGACAACATACCACTTGGTTGGGCTGAGAGCATGTATGTTGTGGCACTTGTTGAGGTTAAGAAATTACTCGCTTAGTGACTTAGTGTGAGTGTGTCATTCTCGAGACTTGAATATGCAAATAAGCTTGCAGAAGGGCTCGTACTGTTTGCAATTTCTGTCTATATCACACACGTGGCAAGCAAGTTTGCTGCTGTTAAGGCAAGTAATCCGGTCGAAGATATTATCTTAAGTAACACCCCCGTCCTAGACTTCGAAGTTCTTTTTGTTCATGTTGCGATTGCAATGACGCTTCTTGTTGTGTTTCTCACTATTTTTTATCGTCTTGCTGCGCCGTTTATTCTTAAATCTGTTGCGCTTTTCATTACAATAAGAGCGTGTTTTGTGTCGCTTACTCATATGGGGCCATACCCGACGCGCCTTGAGCTTGATTCAAAACTTCTTGACTTCATCACTTCCGGTAATGATCTGTTCTTCTCTGGTCATACGGGACTCCCTTTTCTTGTCGCACTCATTTTTTGGAAACATCTTTACATTAGAATTCTTTTTCTTGTGACATCGATTGGTTTTGGCATTGTCGTGCTTTTATCTCATCTTCACTATTCAATCGACGTGTTCGCGGCGTTCTTTATTACCTATAGCATTTATCATCTTTCGCAGAAACTATTTCGTCGTGACTTTGAGTACGCAGAAACAGCGCTTCGGTAGGTGTGCTAGTATGTCGCGCATGAGGTTCTTCATCACACTTCGAGAAAAGAAGTTTGTTCTAGGCGAGCTGAGAAAAGGTAACTTTCTCGCATTTACTAAGTACCTACTGTACCGATTTAATCTCTCCCATCTCTTTCTCGCTGAAAGAGATGAGTACGTCGTGCCAGTTTATAAGGCACCTTTTGCATTTTGGCTATGGAATCACCCAAAAACAAAAAAGAGGGAAGAAGAGTTCCTGAAGGCGTATCTTCGTCCTGGCGACAACGTTATCGACGCGGGTGCTCACATCGGCACACTGAGTGTTCTTGCAAGTCGTCTTGTGGGGAGTGGTGGCGCTATCTATTCGATTGAACCCCACCCGAAAACATTTCAATTTTTATCAAGAACGATAACTCGAAATAAATGTAAAAATATTACAACGTATCAATGTGCTGTTACAAGCAAGCTCGGCACCGCACACATGACCGACTTCCAGGCAAAAGACATTAATCATCTTCATGAAGAGGGTGATATCAGAGTACCAACGGCGACACTCGATTCTCTTTTTCCTAATGAGACGCATATCACACTTCTTAAGCTTGATGTCGAAGGGTCAGAGCTCTTTGCGCTTCAGGGTGCAGAAAAACTCCTCGCGCACACTCAAGCGGTCTATTTTGAGAGTGCACCAAGACAATATGAAAGGTGCGGTTACACCCTTGAAGACGTAACATCATTTCTGGTGGGTCGAAATTTTAGGCTTTACAGCGCTCACATCGGCATTCCTCCTGCTCCGCTTTCTGATCACTACGTCACTACCGTGACCCATGAAGATCTTCTCGCGGTAAAGATCGGCTCTTCTTTTGAAAAAAGGCTTGCGGGTAAGTAGTTTCTACATGGCTCTTTTCTTATGATAGTATAGTGACGCGCATGTATACAGTTATACTTTTTTACAAATACGTAAGTATTAAAGACCCTAAAGAACTGATGGATTTTATCCGTGGTCTTGCAACCGGCCTTTCGCTTAAAGGGCGGGTCATTATTGCGGCCGAGGGAATCAACGCAACTCTTGAGGGACAAACAGGCGAAGTTCTTAGGTTTGCTGAGATAATCAAACAAGATAGAAGGTTTCGTGACATTCAGATAAAGACGAGCCTCGGGAATGGGTCCGCTTTTCCAAAGCTTTCAGTTAAGGTGCGCGAAGAGATTGTCGGCACCAAATTTTCAAAAGACATAGATCCAAGAAAAAAGACCGGTAAGTATTTGCGACCAGAAGAACTTCATGAGCTCTATGAAAAGAATGACGACTTTGTGATGGTTGACATGAGAAATAGTTACGAGTATGCATCTGGCCATTTCAAGAATGCTGTCGATCCTGGACTTGAGGCATCACGTGATTTACCGAATATGATAGAGAAGCTGCGCGAGTACAAACCGAAAAAAGTGGTAACGTACTGCACAGGCGGTGTCAGGTGCGAGAAGATGTCAGCGTATCTTTTAGCGGAGGGTTTTGAAAATGTCTACCAACTTGAAGGAGGTATTCATTCATACATGGAGAAATATCCTGGTAAAAACTTCGCAGGGACGTTGTATACCTTCGACAACAGAGACACGATGCACTTTGGTGGAGAAAGAGAAATTGTTGGGAAGTGTAAACGCTGTGGTGAAAAAACAGAGAGTTACTACAACTGTGCTAATGATGAGTGCCACCTTCATTTTCTTGCCTGTGAAAGGTGCGCCGGTGATAAAAAATATGTTTTTTGTAGTTCGGTCTGCGAAACAGCCCCAAGCCGACTTGCTGTATCAAAGCGGTAGCGTGATACACTGACTGCCTATGGAAAAGGCCGCTTCTCCAGTTGAAATCGACCACCACCCAAAACTTGTTGAGGAGGGTATCTTCATACTTGACGGAGATGTTTGGAGTAATCAGCGACGAATTGCAAAGCTTTATGGCCGAAGTGTTCCGACGATCAACGATCACATCAAGAAAATGTTCAAAGATAAGGAGCTTCTTCGTGTTAACTCAGAAAGGGTGCTTGTGGTGAAGAAGAAAGAAGGCAAGAAGCAGGTGAAGCGAAACATTCTTGTCTATAACACCGAGACGGTGATTGCGCTTGGGTTCCGTGTTAACGGACCCTGGGGAAAAGCATTTCGTCTTTGGGCCCGCGATATCGTTAAGAAAAGTTTTGATCCGAAAGCTCAGGTGCTTGCGCTACTTCGTAAGTAGAACATCTCTTGCTTTGTTGTTTGATCCCGTGTAGAGGCTTTTACCATTTTGATAGAGAAGGAACACAATACCTATACTAATAAGCACAATGAGAAGAATAAGTAGCTTTCTTTCGATCCGTCTTACTTTTTGTGGGGCAGGTTCATCCATGTGTAGCACAGTATACTCACTAGTTTGGGTGTGAAGCGTGAACTCTCCACAGATGGTTAGACAATTTACGGTATACTAATGGGATGTTTTTTCGGCTCCTTTTTGATATTTCTCGCTACGCAACGGTACTTATTGTTATTTTTTCACCGCTTTTTTTTCTTCCGATAAGCACGCTGTCACCTCAGTTGAGCTACTATGTCACAATAGCCGTTCTTCTTACGATAGCTCTTGGTGCAAGACTTGTCTATTCTCTAAAGTTTAGAGAGTGGCCAACAGTGAAGACGCATGAAGTCGTCATCTCTTTGGCACTTGTGATCGCCGTACTTATTTCTTCGGTTCTTTCCCCAAGTGTTAAGAGTGCGCTCTTTGGTATCGATGTGTCACCGTATGCTGGAATGTCGATTATTATGCTCCCAGCGCTTGTGTATCTCGTGAGGACGCTTCCAGAACCAACAAGGAGGACGCTCAAGAAGGTGTTGCTTTTCGAGCTTGTTGTTGCGTTCTTCTTTTTTCTTAGTGCGCTGTTCTTAAATAGCATGTCGGTGTCCACCTACTTCTTTGGCGGCTTTGTGAGCCCGCTTGCGCTTACTGTTTATTTGGGTGTTACCGTGATTGTGTCTCTTTCTGTCGTGTTTGTTAAATCTGTTCGTCTGCCAGTCCGGGCGCTGGCTGGCCTTATTGGAATTGCTGTTGCGGCAACCCTTGTCCTTTTTTCAGGTGAAGGAGAAGTCCGCCCATCACTTATAAGCTCTCTGCATGTTGCAAAGCAGGTAGCCTTAAAGGAGGGACTCTTCGGGGTTGGTTCAGGTAATTTTGTTAACGCCTGGCAGCTTTACCGTCCTCAAGCAATTAATGATACGCAGTTTTTTGCGGTGGAGTTTATTCAAGGGTTAGGTACTACAACTACCTACCTGGTCACACTTGGAGTGATTGGTTTTGTTGCAGTTATTGCATTTCTTTTGTTTCCTCTTGTGCGTGGAGTGCGTGCTTGGAGAGAGAGCGCTAAAGAGGAGAAGTTTATTCTTGGGACATTGCTTACCCTTTACATCTACCTTTTTATTGCTTCATTTGTGACGCCACTTGCGTTTAACATGATCGTACTTCTTGTTGTTATTGGCGGACTTCTTCTTTCACGGCTGCGCCACAGTGGCGGAGTCGGGAAGGGTGTGCTTCTCTATTTGGTCCCTATCTTCATACTTATGGTGGTTCATAGCGCGACCCTTGTGGTAAAGGTGCAAGCATTCACCCACCATCAGAATGCGGTGAAATACGCAGAGAAAGGGAAGCTTGACGCTTCAGTGTCAGAGCTTGAGAAGTCTCTTGCGCTCTTCCCAACAGATACAAGCTATCGAGGTCTTGCCGAAGCGCATATTGCTCTTGCAAGAATAAACCTTGCAAGCTCAACTCTTTCACAGCAGGACCTCGTTTCCCTTTACAAACAGGGAACAGAGAGTGCTATTCAAGCAGGTATTTCAGCGTCACTACTTCGCCCAAATAATTACCAAAATCATATGCAACTTGGAAGAGCGTACGAGTTGTCCATTCCGCTTACGGGAGAGGTTGGTTATGTAAAAGCAAAAGAGGCGTATGAGAAGGCAATTACGCTCTACCCAAACAATCCGTACTTATATGTAATAAAAGCAAGGTTAGATGCGTCTTATGGCAACAAGGGTGAAGCGAAAGAGACCCTCTCGAAAGCATTATCCCAAAGAGAAGAGCTCACCGAAGCGCTTTACCTTATGAGTCAACTTGCCGCATCAGAGCAAGACGTAAAGGCGGCCGTTGAGTACGCTATAAAAGCATCGATTCAGTCCCCAAATGACCCTGCCGTTCTTACACAGTTAGGTTTGCTACTCTACGGTAGTGGTGCTTATAAAGAATCGTTTGTAACTCTTCAGCGTGCACTTACTCTTGATCCAACCAACGGCACTGTTGCGTACTTCATTGCTCTCTCACTAAGAGATGGCGGCAGGCCTGACCTTGCGCGAGAAGTTGCATCAGCCCTCTTGAAAGACAATCCAGATAATCCGGACCTCGAGCAGCTGCTAAGCTCACTTGCTGTTCCGACACCGAGCGCCACATCAACAAAAAAGAAATAGAGTATGTTACTCCATGACATAGAAGAGGCATTGCGTGGCCTATCAAAGCGCAAGAAGGTCACTTCAGAAGAAGAACTTGTTTATTACCTTGAGTCTGCGGGCTGGGATGGCGGGGCGATTAAAGACGCAGTGCTCATTTTTCGGGCTAGTGGAGGAGTCGTCGCCTCGCAAGAGCTAGAAGATAATCATCTTCTGCGCGAGGAGAAAGAAAGACCAGCGCTTGCAATCGCGACCAAAGAAGAAGAGTGTGGTAGTCACATAACACAACAGGATGACATCATTTATGATGAAGAAACAACTCGTGACGGTCCGCTTTTTCTTATCATCTCCATACTCGTACTTGTGCTTATCTTACTTTTTGGGTATATGTATACTCATGGACGGCTTTCATAACAGAGCTTCCTTAATGTAACTATGCTAGAAAAGAATCACTTTATGACACTTGCCGTTGGCGCTGGTGTCCTCCTTGTTGGGCTCTCTGCAACCCTTGCAGCGTTTTCTTACAAGAAAAGTATTTATACACTGCCATCAAAATCGCTCACTATCTCAGTAAGTGGAGAGGGAAAGGTCATGGTTAAACCAGACATCGCATCGTTTTCGTTTACATCAAAAGCAGTAGCAATGAAAGTAGCTGAAGCGCAAGATAAGGTTGAGGCTCAAATAAAAGCTGTCACCGAAGCGCTTACAAAGCTCGGTGTTGATGAGAAAGACATTCGTGTTGAATCTTACAATGTGTACCCTAAGTACGCGTACTCAAGTGTGTACTGCGTGAGCGCTCCGTGCGGAGATCAAAAGCCAAAACTTGAAGGCTACGAAGTGTCTCAGTATGTTTCTGTCAAAGTGAGAGACATCGCTCTTTCTGGGGATGTTGTCACAGCGCTTGGCTCTCTTCAAGTCACTGAATTTTCTGGACCTAACTTTGCAGTTGATAATGTAGAGCAAGTTCGCGAGGCGGCTAAGAAAGAGGCAATTGCTGAAGCGAAAAGGAAAGCTGAGGCTACTGCCCGCGCGCTAGGCAAAGACCTAGGCAAGATGGTTGAGTACACAGAAGGTTCTTCTGGATTTCCATACCCCGCTTTTTACAAGGGCGCGGAGATGGCTGTTTCAGCCGTGGGAGGGATGTCTGATCGAGCGACGTTGCCAGCAGGCGAGACTACTGTTACTTCATCAGTAACACTTACGTACGAAGTTCGCTAAAGAGTCAAAGGTAAGTAAAAAGACAAAACGCGTGGTCTGTTCACGCGTTTTTTCTTGCTTGACTTGATAGTGTCGCCTATGGTATAATATAAGTATATGTCGCCCACGGGGCGTTTTTTAGAATAAGCACATCATGATAAGCAAATATCTACAATCAGTTCGCCAAGAACTTAAACACGTCACCTGGCCAACAAAGAAGGACACGGTCATGTACACGCTCGTCGTTATTGTCGTATCGTTCCTCGTCGCTATCTTTTTAGGTGGTGTGGATGCGACACTTAAATCACTGCTTAAACTATTTATCGGAAATTAAAGAGCGCAAAGAGTATGGCAAAACAAGAACTAGGGGGAGATAGGCACTGGTATGCAATTCATACCTATAGCGGATATGAGAATGCAGTGATGCGAAACCTAAAGCAGCGCATTGAGTCACTCGGCATGCAGGATAAGATTTTTAATGTGCTTGTCCCAGTAGAGAAGAAGATTAAGGTTAAGGGATCAAAAAGAGTAGAAGTAGAAGAAAAAATCTACCCAGGATACGTACTTGTTGACATGATGGTGGATGATAATAGTTGGTATGTAGTCCGTAACACTCCTCGCGTTACTGGGTTTGTTGGGTCAGGGACTACTCCAGTACCGCTTTCACAACAGGAAATCGACTATCTCTTTTCACGAATGGAAACGAGCATGCCCGAGCATGAAGTAAATGTTGAGCTTGGAGAAATGGTAACCGTTACCGATGGCCCCTTCAAAGATTTTGAAGGAAAAGTTGGCGAGGTCGACACGCTTCGTGGAAAGCTTAAGGTGCTCGTCAATATGTTTGGACGAGAAACTCCGGTCGAGCTTGATTTCCTTCAAGTAAAGAAGCTTTAAATAGCGATTATTGAGAAAATAGTAAGTTCGTGGTAGCATACCACGACGTTAGAAACAGTATGGCAGCAAAAAAAATTACAAAATACGTTAAGGTTCAGATTGAGGCTGGCAAGGCAACTCCTGCACCTCCGCTTGGTCCCGCGCTTGGTCAAGCTGGTGTTCAGATCGGAGATTTCGTCAACAAGTTCAACGCCGCGACACAGGGTATGCAAGGACGGCTTTCGGTGAAGATTTATGTGTACGAGGATCGTACGTATGACTTTATCGTGAAGACTCCGACGGCAACCTCTCTCATAATGAAAGCTGCCGGAATCCAGAAAGGTAACTCAAAAGGTGGTGCAGGGACTATAGCTAAGGATGAGATAAAGCGAATTGCTGAACTCAAGATGAAAGATCTTACCGCAACGACGGTTGAGCAGGCGATGAAGATCATCGAAGGGTCAGCTCGATCAATGGGGCTTAAGGTTAAGTAGTAGATACCCTTTTTTAAATCAAAACTCCAGGTGCTCGCCTGGAGTTTTGATTTATGGTACGTTTTAGGATGAAATGCCACCTTCGTGGTAAAGGAGCTCCAATGAGTATTAAGAGTGACAAGTGGATCCGCCGCATGGCGCGCGAGTGCGGCATGATCGAGCCATTTGAGCCTGGACAGGTGCGGTTGTCAGCGAATGGTCAGCGTGTTGTGAGCTACGGCACCTCAAGCTACGGCTACGACATCCGCTGCGCGCCCGAGTTCAAGGTCTTCACCAACATCTACTCGACCGTGGTGGACCCGAAGGCGTTTGACGAGAAGAGCTTCGTCGATATCGAAGCTGACGTCTGCATCATCCCACCGAACAGCTTCGCGCTTTCCCGTACGGTGGAGTATTTCCGTATTCCGCGTAATGTGCTCACTATCTGTCTCGGGAAGAGTACGTATGCCCGCTGCGGCATCATCGTCAACGTCACGCCGTTTGAGCCGGAGTGGGAGGGCTACGTGACGCTGGAGTTCAGCAACACCACGCCGCTGCCGGCCAAGATCTACGCAGGCGAGGGCTGCGCCCAGGTGCTGTTCTTCGAGAGCGACGAGGTCTGCGAGGTAAGTTACAAGGACCGTGGCGGCAAGTACCAGGGTCAGCGGGGTGTCACCACCCCGAAAACATGACGCCCAGCCTGGTTCGCAAAGAAAGCGAACCAGGCTGGGCTTTTTTCATAAATCAATGTAGTATCTTAATTTGTACGGTCTTTATGGCCGAGAAAGGTTCTCATGGATACGTCTACGTGCAAGTCGACGGTCCATATCGTCGGCGAGTATATTCCCACCTGTCATGGTGATGAAGGTGTAAGTGAGCGGAGGCTCTTTCGTCACATTTTCACTTCATCAAACCAGAATGCCGGCGCAGATACCGTCTTCGTCGACGGGCGGAAGGGTCTTGGTTTTACGGATAACTATGTCCGTGACTCAATACGACCAGGGGACGTGGTTGTCCTCCTAAACCCAAGCATTGATGTGTCGACCAATGCGCTTCGGCATTACTTCCGGGTTCGGGTGGGTAAGGTAGCCGATATGATCGGTCAAAGGCGTGTGGTGCTTGCGTTTCAAGACGTGATGCTTAAGCGCTACTTTGACCAGGATCTCTTTGGTCTAAGCGCCATTGATTACGCTCCGGTTGTGGTGAGTGTGGGAAGTTGTCGTACGCGAACGGCGTACACACCAGACCCCGCTCCAGAAGGTGCCATACGGATAGTCGCAGAGTTGCTGTCAGAAGGTGCGCACTCTCGTTCATAAGGCTCGCAGTTGCGAGCCTTTGTTTTGCACGAAGGTGAAACTTCTAGTAGTATCAGGCTAAACATCACTGAAGGAATCACCATGCTCTTTCGTTTTCCTGAAACCGACCTCTGGCCACAGATGACGAAGATAGAGGTGCTTGACAACCTCTTCCGCCGCTGTCGTGATGAGGGCCTCGGGCCTGACCAGGGCATCATCGTGCTTGGCCTCGTGCAGGCGACCAGGCTTGGGCTTGGGAATGGTGCCTACCAAGAGATCGGAGGATCACTTCACCGGGCGGTCCTCCTAAACGGTGAGTACGACACAGACAAGCAGCAGAAGGACTGCAGAACTCACTGGCGAAACAAGGCCGGCGCGGAAGCCTTTTTCTCAGTGGAGACGCTGATGGCCTGGTTGTGCAGCTGTCCTGAGTACCCAGTGTTCTTCCTGACCGGAGAGAAGCACTTAGGGCTTCTCAATGAACAGGTCAAGAGTTTGAGGATGACACCAGCCACAATTGATGGTTGCTCGCTCCTCTAACGCGAGGCAAGTAGCAAAGCGCCCCTCTGGGGGCGCCCTTTCTTTTCAAGAATCACTGTCTTGTGAGTACATATCTTGTGTACTCAGGATGACTCGGGGTCGCTGCTCGGTGAAGCCTCGTTTGCTCAGTGAAGCCGTGCGCGAGAGCAAAAGCGTAAAGTGACGTAGGGAGCGTCGCGTCTGATTCGAATACTCCATGAAATTTCGTCACGTACGCCACTTGCGCGACATTTAGTCCGTAGCTCCACGAAGCCATACCTCCCGCAAAGAACACATCCGAGTACTTGAGTCCTTCAGCTAGACGAAGCGCATCGTCGTACGTTGCTACCTCATAAAACGATCGTTCGCCAAAGAGGGCAGGGCGACTCGATGAAAGTTTCGACACCGTAATCACAACACGGTTCGAGAGGTCAAATGCTGGAAGTGATGCGAGAGCGATTGCTGTCCGCATGCCGACGATAAGCGCCGTCTTCTTTCCGGAAGCGGTAAGAGATCGAAAGTGAAGAAGGTCCTCACTTGCTTTAGGCCATGGCATGCCGCCTAGCTTCCCGTAGCCACCAACGTCATCGGTTGCACCAATAAGAAAAAGGTTCATTGTGGTCCTCCTTGAGGTTTACTACAATGGTCTCACATCTTTTATCTATACAGAAGCCTCTATTAAAAGGCTCACAAATAAAGTAGTATAGAGTAATGAAAAATAGTATCAGTGATGCCCTTATTTCAGCCGCGAAAGATGTTTTTTCTATTGAGTGTAAAAAAGTTCCCATCACTATCCCTGACAATCAGCTACATGGGGACTATGCAAGTTCGTTAGCGTTTGTTCTTGCAAAGGAATTGGGTATGGAACCAATAGCGGTGGCGAAGAAGCTTCGTGAAGAAGTTTTGCGACAAAGTGATTTGTTTGCACGAGTCGATGTTGCGGTGCCGGGGTTTATCAATTTTTTTATAAAAGATGAAGTTGTGATAAGAGCTTCTGAGGGAAGGCCGCTTGTCAGCTGTTATGCCGGTAAAAGAGTTTTAGTTGAGCATTCTTCGCCTAATCTTTTTAAGCCATTTACTGTCGGGCACTTAATGAATAACATCGTTGGTGAGAGTTTGGTACATGGGATGAAAGCGGGCGGAGCAGATGTTATATCGATGTCATTTCCATCAGATGCGTCACTTGGTATAGCAAAGGCAATGTTTATCTTTTTACAAAAAGAACAAGAGTTCCGTAGCTTGAAAACAACATACGATAAAGTTACTTTTCTTGGTGACTGTTATGTTGAGGGTGTCGCGTACTTTCGTGACCACGCAGATAAACTCGAGGAAGCAAGAAGACTGGCGCGCGTGATATATGATGAGGCATCAGGCAGCAGAGAGAGGGAGCTTTTTGAAGAGGTTAGGTTGCTCAATAATGAGTATTTGAGAAGAGATATTCTTCAGAACTTTCTTAACTCAACGATTGAGAATGTGGTGTATGAGTCTGAGGTGAGCGGTCGAGGTGTTGCCTTGGTGCGAGAAAATGTCGGGAAAGTTTTTCAGGAAAGTGAAGGGGCTGTTGTGTATGTGCCAGGTGAATCACGGAAAGATTTACATACACAAGTCTTTATTAATCAAGAAGGGCACCCTACCTATGAAGCAAAAGACATTGGGCTTCTTGAGTGGAAGTTTACAAAAAATTTTGACCGAGAAGAGCGATTTGATCCTGAGTATTCGTTTTTTGTGACAGATAATGAGCAAGTACCTCACTTTAAGGTGGTTATGGATGCAGCAGCAAAATTAGGAGAACAGTGGGAAGGTTGGGTGTCTAGAAGTAGGCATGTAACCCACGGACGAATGCTCTTCAAGGGTCAGAAAATGTCTAGTCGCCTCGGAGGTGTGCCAACAGCAGTTGAGGTTATCGGTGCTCTAGAGGAAGAGGTGATACAGAGATTTGGCGAAAAAGTTTCTCATCTTAGTGAGGGCGAGAAATCAGACTTGGCGCACGCAATCGCTTTATCTTCTTTGCGTATTGCCGTACTGCGATCAAAGCCCGGCATTCCTATCAACTTTGACCCAGAAACATCACTCTCTTTTGATGGTGATTCAGGGCCGTACCTCCAGTATACTCACGCTCGATGCGCCTCACTTCTTCGTAGGGGGGAAGAGGTGGGGGTCTTACCACGGTATACAGATGAGGAGCTTCCGGAAGTGTTGCGGCTGATGATTCACGCAGAGGAAAAAATGGAAGAGTCAATTAATGAGCATGCCCCACAAAAGCTTGTTGCGTACCTTTTTTCTGTTGCTCAGGGGTGCAATTCATACTATGCGTCGACGCAAATCATTGATGAAGAAAACAAAAGAACAACTGCACACAAACTTGCTGTCATTAGAAGAGCGAAGACGGTTATCGCTCGAGGACTTGAGGTGTTGGGAATTGTTGCGGTTGACGTGATGTAGCCAAATGACTACGATTCGCGTAGAATGTCTCTAAACTAAGGAGTTAAACGTCGTGAGGCATAACACCATATCAGTTGGTGGCCTTCTTCAGGTTGCCGCTCTTTACCTAGAGTATGCTCTTAGGCAGAGGGTGTACACAAAGCTTCAACTTGCTGAAGTCGATCAGGTTTACCTTGACAGAGCGCGAGCAGATGCTGAGGTCTTCGTCGAAAGTCTCTTTGATGAATCAGGGTTCAGTCTTGCTCCTCGGACTGGTGGGCGCGGAACTTTCTTCGTATACCACATGCTACTTCTTGACCACACCGATTTTTCGGATCGCTTTATTGCAAGCGAAGATGGTGCGTTGACTGCGTACGCTGGTTTTGATGACGCAAAAGGTAGCAATGAAGATGCTCTTGTGCTACGTAGAAGGTCTTATCGAGCATGGCTTGCGCTGCTTCGCGAGATTATGTCGGAGCGGTCGATTCGGGTTTCTGACCAGGTCTTATGGTAACGTCACGAAGGTGGCGTTCTTTTATTGTCGACACAGAAGTGTCAATCGTGTTAGATTTTGGTAAATCCCTTTCGGAGGAATCTATGGACGATGCCAGTCATGACATGTGGCTACGTGGTTATGTGGCGGGCCAGCGTGAGGTTCGGCAGAAAGTTGGCAATCATCAAACGCCAAGGACAAATGAGGCCGACCTTCTACAAGCGTTGTCGCAAAGTGGCTTTACTCTAAATGAGGAGCAGTTTGAGCGGTTGCTGTGTCGCTGGGTTGAGCTTGGCTGGCTTAGCCGCATACCTCCTCGTACCACTAAGAGTGGGCAGCGTCTTGTTGAGCCCTATCCGCTTGTCTTCGTGATGGAGGCGCTTTTCTGAAATGAGCGGCAGTAGCCGCTTTTCTTTTTTCCTCCGTTTGCTAGTATGGGTAGATATACGCAGTGAAGGGGCTAATCACCCTAGAGCGTGGGAAGAAATCTGTGTAAGCCACAGAAAGTAGAACCCAAAGAAATAAGCCTTGCTCCGACTTCAATTATTGTGGTGGAGCAAGGGAACCAAGGTGGTACCACGATGAAAGTCGTCCTTGAGGGGGAATTACCCAAGGGCGATTTTATTTTAACCATGAACAAAGAAGACACACCAAAAACCATACACGAAAAGGAAGTTGAGACACTTGAGTTTTGGAAGAAGGAAAAAATTTTTGAGAAAACCGTAGCGACTCCAGCGGGTGCTGACCCGAAAGGTTTCTTTGCCTTTTATGATGGTCCACCGTTTGCAACTGGTCTTCCCCATCACGGCTCACTTATGGCGGGCACTGTAAAAGACCTTATTCCTCGCTACCAAACAATGAAAGGTAATCGTGTTGAACGAAAGTGGGGGTGGGATTGTCATGGGTTACCGATAGAGAATCTCATTGAAAAGAGACTTGGCCTTAAGAGTAAGAAGGACATAGAGAGCTACGGTGTTGCCAAATTCAATGACGCGGCGTATAAAAGCGTGCTTGAGTATGAGGACGAGTGGAAAAAAATAGTTCCACGAATGGGTCGCTTTGTTGATATGAGTCACCCGTATAAGACGATGGACGCCTCGTATACTGAAAGTATTTGGTGGTCATGGAAGTCACTTTATGAAAAAGGTCTTGCGTTTGAGGGTAGCAAAATGATGCATGTTTGCCCAAGATGTGAGACGCCGCTTGCTCAAAGTGAGGTAGGGCTTGAGTATCATGACGTGACTGATTTATCAGTGACGACACGTTTTGAGCTTGTCGATGAACCACGAACATTTCTTCTTGCATGGACGACAACACCGTGGACCCTTCCGGGCAACACTGCGCTTGCGGTCAATCAGAATATTGAGTATGTGAAAGTGAGACGTTTTCAAACAGAAGATGACAAGAAGTCATATACAGGCAAAGTATATGACGAACTCTTTTACATCATGTCAAAGAAGTTCTTTACAGAACATTTTATTACACACACTTCACACGAAACAATAACAGACATAGAGCTCAAGAAAGAATACGTTCGACCAGAGTATGTTGTCGAAGGTGATGTTCGTTTTGAGGTCGCAGAGTTTGTAAATGGCGCACGTCTTGTCGGGAAGAGGTATGTGCCACCTTTTCGCTATTACTATGATAATCCACCGTTTGAAAAAGAGAACGCGTGGAAGGTGTGGCATGCTGATTTCATCACTGAAGATGCGGGAACTGGAATAGCTCACGAGGCGCCTGCGTTTGGCGCTGAAGACATGGAGCTTGCCAAAAAGCACAACATTCCATTTGTTAAACACGTGAATATGGATGGAAGCTTCGTTAAAGAGGTTACTGACTTTGCAGGAATGAAGGTAAAGCAAGTTGAAGACACCATGAGTGCTGACATCGAGATCGTAAGGTGGCTTGCGAAGAATCGCAAGATCTTCGAAAAACACAAAATAGTTCACTCATATCCACTTTGTTGGCGTTGTAAAACTCCGCTTCTTAATTATGCTACTTCAAGCTGGTTTGTTGACGTTCCAAAAATAAAAGAGAAGCTTCTTTCTGAAAATGCAAAAGTTGGTTGGACACCTGAGCACATTCGTGACGGCCGCTTCGGTAAGTGGCTTGAGGGTGCTCGTGAGTGGGCAGTGTCGAGGCTTCGCTACTGGGGTGCACCACTTCCAGTATGGAAAAGTGCTAGCGGAAAAATTAAAGTGGTTGGTTCGCTTAGAGAGCTGTCAGAGTTTTGGGGTAGAAAGCCAAGAAATACGTATCTTGTGATGAGGCATGGTGAGTCTATTGCGAATCGCGATGGATACATGGATAGCGGTCGAGACGAAGGTAATCACTTAACTGAAAAGGGGCGTGAACAAGTGAGGCTGGCAGCGGAGTCACTGCACAACAAACACATTGATCTTATCGTATCATCACCAGTTCTTAGAACTAAAGAGACGTCAGAAATACTTAAAGAAGCACTTGGCGTTGATGTTATTTATGATGACAGGATTCGCGAATACAACATGGGTGTCTTTGACGGTAAATCATCAAAAGAGTATTTTGATGCTCTTGGCGAGAGGTATTTGAGACTTCATACAGCGCCAGAAGGTGGTGAATCGCACCAGAAGATGATGGATCGTTCGATGGCGTGCATTGAGTCACTTGAGAAGGAGTATGAAGGAAAGACAATACTTCTCGTGACTCACGGCGGCCCTGCTCGCATGATGGTGATGGCGAGCGAATTGCTTACCGAGGAAGAGGTTGTTAAAGATGAACTTGCAGATGTCACTACGCTCTACCCTGATAACGCCGAAGTTCGACATCTTAACCTTCATCTTGTTCCTCGAGATGAAACTGGAGGACTTAATCTTCACCGCCCGTATATAGATCAGGTAGTCTTAACTATTGATGGCGAAGAGTATACTCGAATTCCTGATGTCTTTGATTGTTGGTACGAGTCGGGGTCAATGCCCTTTGCTCAACTTCACTACCCGTTTGAGAATAAAGCGAAGTTTGAAAATGATTACCCTGCCCATTTCATCGCCGAGAGCCTTGATCAAACACGTGGTTGGTTCTACTCACTCATCAATCTTGGGGTTGGATTATTTGGTGTAGCGCCATACAAGCATGTTATTTGTAATGGACTTATCAATGCCGCAGATGGCAAAAAGCTAAGCAAGAGTCTAGGGAACTATACAGACCCACTGCAACTCGTTGAGAAGTATGGAGCTGACGCCTTTCGTTACTATCTTATGTCTTCCCCAGTTGTTAAAGGTGAGTCAATTAACTTCGATGACAAAGATGTTGAAGCTGTCTCAAAAAAACTTGTCGGACGTCTAGAAAATGTAGTGTCACTTTTTGTGATGTATAAAGAAGGTGTAGTAGAGCCACGTAGCGACTCATCGCATTTACTTGACCGGTGGATAATTTCACGCGTTCATGAGTCTCACAAAGCAATTACTCGTGGGTACGAAGACTACAAACTCGATGATGCAACAAGACCGCTAGATGATCTCATTGACGATCTTTCAGTGTGGTACGTGCGTAGGTCAAGAGACCGTCTCAAGGGGTTTGTTGGTGAGAACGATAGGAGTCTTGCGCTTTCAACGCTCGCTTACACACTTCGAGAAATATCACTTCTTATGGCTCCTGTTATGCCATTTGTTGCGGAGAGAGTTTATAAAGCAATTTCAGGAAAGAAAGAGAGTGTTCATCTTGAGTCGTGGAGTGAAGGGGGTAAAGTTGACGAGGGGGTAATTGTTGAGATGAGGCTGGCAAGAGAGCTCGTCTCTCTTGGTCTTATGAGGCGAACAAAGGATGGTGTAAGTGTGAAGCAGCCACTCACTTCGGTTAGTTTCGCAAAAGAAGTCCCTGCTGGGTATGAAGACATAATTACAGACGAACTAAATGTCAAAAAAGTACTCTTTAGTGAGACACAGCAGGAGGGCGCCATTCTTGATCTTGTTGTTACAGAAGAACTAAAACGAGAAGGGGATTTACGTAAGCTTGTGAGAGCGGTTCAGGAATTGCGCAGGGAAAATAATCTAGCACCACAAACGTCTATTAGCTTGTGTATTTCATCCGTGTCACCATTTGGAGAGCTGACTTTACTGCACAGGACCTGTAAAGTCACTGAGGTGATAGAAGACGCCTCGCTTGTTCATGGTGTTTCAGTTGAGCTTTCATCAGAGTCTGTAGTTATTGCATTAGTTGTTAATGTCAATTGAGAAATACACCACGGAAGCTTTTGTGCTCGAGTCGTATGACCAAGGAGAGAACGACAGGGCGTTTAAACTTTTTACAAAAGAGTTTGGTCTTATTACTGCTGTCGCGAAGGGGATTAGAAAAATGGAGAGTAAGCTCAGATTTCAAATGCTCGTCGGTTCTCACGTTAAGGTAACCCTCGTTCAGGGAAAAGAGGTGTGGCGAATTACTGGGTCTGTTGACAGAGAAAGCGTCTTACCTTCAAGAAGGGTCGTATTACAACTCATTTTGCGTTTTGTGAGAGGACAACTCGCACAGCAAACACTCTTTGAACATGTGAGAGAGCTGACAAAACTTTCTCCAAGTGAGGTAGGCGGGAGCTTCTTCCATCTTCTTTCGTACTACATGATTCTTGTCGATCTAGGGTATGCTGATGCGACAAAAAGTGGCGCCAAAAACGCAGAAGAGTATCTCATGTGGAGTATACAAGATCACATAGTACAGCTTAGACTTTCAGAAAAATACGTAAGAGATCATGTGCACACAGTTCTCAAGGAAATCCATTTATAGCGTATAATAAAGGTATGAACCAAGAAGAAGGGGCGTCATCGCTTGAGCAAAAAGAGGCAGCGCTTTATAGTCGTGGAAAAGATGAAAGTATTGCAGATAGCTTCCACGTACAAGCCAACACAAAGGAATTTGATTTGCCACATTCTTGGACACATCGCGAGCTTCATGCTGAAAATGTCGAGACAAGAGCCTCGTCTTTTGGGCTAAAACTTCTAGCCGCGTCACTTGTGTTGTGTCTTGGCGCTGGTGGGTATCTTTATTGGAATATTCGCACAAGTAAGAACAACGTTGACAGTAAAAAGATAGAACTTAACCTTACGTCATCGCCTCTTATTGAAGGAGGGAAAGAAGAAAGGCTTTTCGTTGTGGTGAGTAATAAGAATGAGATTCCACTAGAAAACGCGAAGCTTGTTTTTACTTACGAAAAAGGGGTTGTCGAGAGTGGGGAAGAGCGGCTTGTAAAAGTAGAAAAGGACATAGGAAGTCTTTTGCCGCAGGATGTGAAGCAGCAGGAGTTTAATTACATTGTCTACGGTGGGGAAAATGAGAAGCGAAGCTTGTCGGTACAATTAGTTTACTATGTGCAAGGGGCCGGCTCTCCGTTTACAAAAGACGCAGCAGTGGCCATTGCTCTTAAGTCTCCGCCAGTCCTTGCTTTTCTTGAAGGCGAAAATACACTCACACCAAACGATGAAGCGGTGTTGCAATTGCGTGTAAAGAACAATTCCCCAACGACAACACCACGCCTTATTGCTAAAGTTATATTTCCTCCTCAGTTTAAGTTTCTTTCGTCTTCTGTTAGTCCACTTCAAGACACAACAGTTTGGCTTTTTGATGGACTCAAGGAGGGGGAGGAGAGGTCTATTGAGATTAGAGGTTCGGTCACGGGTTCTTCCGGAGAAAAGCTTTCAGTAAGGGTGATGCTCGGCACGCCGTCTCAAGGCAACACAACTGTAGAGCCGGTATTTTCTGTTGCAACAAAGGATTTTTCAATAGCTGAACCGGGGCTCCTGCTTTCTATGAGAGCTGTGACTGACCGCGGCGAAACAGACCTGCTTCGATACGGTGATCGGGTTCGAATGGAATTTGTATATGAAAACACAGGGAGTACGACGCTTTCTAACACTGAACTACAGCTTACATTTAGTGGGGCTGCGCTCTCCGTTGAACCATCAACTGTTATTGTTGAAGATGGCGGATATTATGACTCAACGAAGCATACAATTATTTGGAATGCGGGGGCCACAAAAGATCTTGAGAATCTTGCTCCAAAAACTAAACGTTCAGTATGGTTTTCGTTTGTTGCGCCAAGGTCAGCAGATTCAACAATGGTGACTTTTAACACAGCTGGTTCTTCTGAAAATAAAGTAAATGGTCGAGGTGCTCGTGTTGAGTACACAGGATTATTCAAGCTTCAAGGTAGTATATCTGTTCTTGCGCAGACACTTCATTCGACAGGTATTTGGAAAAATAGTGGACCGCTGCCTCCAGTTGCCAATCAGTCGACAAGCTATACATTAGCACTCACCGCTTCTTCTCAGTCAGACGCGAAAGACTTTAGGGTTACGTTTCGTTTGCCTGCATACGTTACCTGGAAAGGCACTTCAACTTCGACGGTGTCCTATGACTCTCGTGTGAGAGAGGTAACTTGGTATCTCAGTACCCTTAACGCGAATACGGTTGCTACCTCTTCTGTGCAGGTAGAGGTAAGGCCGTCCCTTTCACATGTTTCTACAGAACCCGCGATCACTTCCGGGCTTGTTGTAAGCGGAACACTTATCGAATCTTCCTCAAAAGTAAGCGACACACTAAATCCCCTCACCACAAAGAGAGCTGATCCGGGCGCAAAAGAAGGAAATGGTACCGTCCAGGCTAAGTAGGGAGACTTTGGCTCCTGTGTTAGTATTTAGGTATGGAGCATAAAGATCTATCACTCTCTCTTAGAAGCGGGTCAATTATTAAACTTTTTGCGATCGCAGCCCTATTTGCAGCTCTTTTTTACCTACGGGATCTAGTTGTCATTATCTTGGTGGCTGTCGTGCTCGCGTCCGCGATGGAACCATTTTTAAGAAGAATAATGAAACTTGGCTTGTCACGAGGTACATCTGTTGTCGCACTTCTTTTGGTTACGTTAGTGTTTATTGGAACAGGTCTTGCGCTTATCGTGCCGAAACTCGCCGATGATATTGCACGCTTTATCAAAACAGTGCCACTCTTGCTTGAGTCTGTCAGAATTTTTGGTCTTGATATTGGATTTAAGAGTCTTGCGGACGCTGTTACGCAGTTCTCAAAAGATCTATCTGGTGGTAAGGTGCTCGCTATCATAAAAGAGTCACTGTTTGCCGGTAAAACAGTTTTTGCAACAACAGGTGTGGTTATTGGTGGCATTGTGAATGCTGTGCTCACATTTATAATCGCCTTTTATCTTGCCGCTGAGGAAGATGGTGTTAAGAAATTTTTGCGGGTTGTGGTACCAAGACATAGAGAAGTCTATGTCGAAGAGTTGTGGGATCGAGCGCAAAAGAAAATTTCACTTTGGATGCAAGGCCAGCTTTTCTTGTCACTTATTATTTCACTGCTCATATTTATCCCACTTGTTATTCTTGGAATGCCGTATGCATTTTTGCTTGCCCTCTTTGCGTTTGTGGGAGAGCTCATCCCAGTTGTTGGCCTCACGCTTGCAATGATCCCCGCACTTCTTCTTGGTTGGTTCCATGGAGGTCTTCCGCTACTTGGAATAGTTTTCCTTGTCTTCTTCATCGTTGGACAGCTCGAGAACCACGTACTCTATCCAAAGATAATGAACAAACTCGTCGGAGTACCGTCTGTGCTTATCATCATCTCTATCTTGATTGGGGCTAAGCTTGCCGGTTTCTGGGGGATAGTACTTGCTGTGCCAATGGCGTCTATCTTTATGGAATTGATTTCCGACATAGAAAAGAAACGAGCTCGTGAGCACCAACATGCAGCCTAAAAGAGAACTTATCTCAACCGCTATTGCGTACGCCAATGCTGGACCTCATATTGGTCATGCGTTTGAGTTTGTGCTTGCTGACACCGTTACTCGCCTCAAAAAACTTTCCGGAGATGATGTGTACTTTATTACAGGCATGGATGAGCATGGTCAAAAGATTGAGGGTTTAGCAAAAGAAAGAGGTGTACCCGTGGAGGAATTTGTAGGCAAGAACGCAGAGCTTTTTAAGGAGTTGGATCAAATGCTTGGGGTTGAGTATGATTTTTTTGTTCGTACAAGTGACAAGGAGAGACACCACAAAGGAGCTCAGTTAATGTGGCAAAAACTTGTCGAGGCTGGAGCGTTAGAGAGGAGGTCGTATAAGGCGCTCTACTGTGTCGGGTGTGAAGAGTTTAAAACGGAGAAAGACTTAAACGAACAAGGTGAGTGTCCAGCTCATCTAAAGAAGCCGGAAGTGGTCGAAGAAGAGAATTGGTTCTTTTTACTTTCTCGCTACACGTCTCAAATAAAAGAAGAGATTGAGAGTGGGAGGTTGGAAATAGTCCCGTCAACGCGGAAAAATGAAATACTCGCCCTTCTTGATCGAGGGCTAGATGATGTAAGCTTTTCAAGGCCAAAAAGCAAAGTATCTTGGGGTGTACCTGTGCCGAATGATGATTCGCAGGTGATGTACGTGTGGTGTGATGCACTTTCAAATTATATTACTGCGATCGGGTATGGATATAACTCATTTGACATAGCTCGAGCACAGAACATGACTCATATTATAGGAAAGGATATTTTGCGCTTTCATGCAGCAATTTGGCCTGGAATGCTGCTTGCAGCAAGACTTCCTCTCCCAAAGAGAATACTTGTACACGGATTCATCACTTCAGGAGGACAGAAGATGAGTAAGACCCTTGGAAATGTGATCAGTCCAAACGAAATACTTGAACTTTTTAGACCAGCGTGCGGAGAACTTGCAGGTGATGCGGTGCGGTTTATCTTGTTGCATGAAATTCCAACGTTTGAAGACGGTGACCTTACACTCGCTTCGATTAAGACAGCGTATACTGCTTACCTCGCTAATGGTATTGGAAACCTCACAAGCAGAATTATGAAGATGGCGACAAGTAATGGGGTTGCATTAACAGAAGAAGAGAAAAAGATGAAATACTATGGGAAAGACGGACCAAGCTCTAACATAAGCGACTGGGCGATGGTTTCTGAAGAGGTGATAAATTTGATTGACTTCAATGTCTCACTTGCGGTCAGGCGGGTTATGTCACTAAGTAAGAAATTGGATGAAGATATCCAAAAAGAAAAGCCGTTTGAGGTTGTAAAAGTTGATAGTGAAAAAGCAAAGAAAGTTATTCACGCAGAACTTTTTCACCTTCAAGGTCTTGCTTTAGCAATAGAACCGTTTATGCCAGCCACGTCAAAACAGATACTCAAATGTGTTCGTGAAAATAAAATGCCAGAAACACCATTGTTCGGGCGGTTAGTATAGGTATGACAAAAGACGAACAAGGTTTGGTAGACATCGCTAGGCTTGTTTTCCGTTTTGCACGAGTCGACAGGGTAACGCTTCATGATGACGGTCTTACGCAAGAGTCTGACACTGATCATACGGTAATGCTTTCTGTTTGCTCGTGCGCTCTCGCAGAGAAGTTCTATCCAAATCTTGATATTGGCAAGGTCGCTCAATTTTCCATCATTCATGACCTTGTTGAGGCATACGCCGGAGATACAAATACATTTAATATTACTTTAGAAGGCAAGAAGGAGAAGGAGAGACGCGAACTCGAAGCACTTCATAAAATCGAAGAACAGTTTAACTCTGTCTATCCATGGATAGGCAAAATAATTCGCGAGTATGAGTCTCTTGCTACGAAAGAGGCACAGTTTGTGAAAATGGTTGATAAGTTGATGACAAAACTTACACATATGGTAAATGATGGCGCCTATCTTCGAAGGGAGGGAAAGACGAGAGAAGAAACTTCACTTCACTATGGTTTACAGTTTGATGAGATGAACAATCGTTTCGGCAAAGACTTTCCTGAGGTAAGTGGTATGTTGCTCTTTTTCACAAAAGAAATCTTGAGAAGAACGTATGGTGAATCAGATTGATGTTCATGCACACTTGCACGATAAAGCCTTTGATGGAGAGAGGAATGAAATCTTGCAAGAGATGAAAAGAGCTCAGATAAGAGCCATTACTGTCGGTACGGATTTACGGGAGAGTCGTAAAGCCCTTGAGCTTGCAAACGCTCATGAGAATCTCTACGCGACGGTAGGGCTACACCCCGCGGATAATGTCCTTGAGGTGTTTGAAGAAAAGATGTTTGAAGAGCTCGGAAAACATGAGAAGGTGGTAGCTATTGGAGAGTGCGGCCTCGACTATCATTATATTGAACATTTTTTTGAACGAGACAAAGAAGAGAAAGGCGTCACATGGAATATGGATAGAGAACAAGATAGACAGCAAGAGGTGTTTAGTTCACAGATCGATCTTGCTCTTAAGCTTGATAAACCTCTCATGCTTCATGGCAGACCAGGAAGGGGCTCAATGGACGCGTATGAAGATATGCTCTTCATGCTCGAGAGGGTATACAAAGCAAGTGGAGAAAAACTTCGCGGCAATGCTCACTTCTTTGCCGGCTCTGTTGAGATCGCTAAGAGGTTTCTTGACATTGGATTTACTGTAAGCTTTCCAGGAGTTGTTACGTTTGCGAATGAATATCATGAAGTGGTGAGGTTCGTCCCGCTTTCGATGATGCACGCTGAGACTGATAGTCCCTACGCAGCACCTGCGCCATATCGCGGTAAGCGGAATTCGCCACTGTACATCTACCGAATTATTGAAACACTCGCGGAGCTTCATAATGAAACTGTAGAAAGTGTTTGCTCTCAGTTTGCGCGAAACGCAAAACAAGTTTTTGGTATTTAATGATCACTTTCCCTGCGCTACACTGTAGTAAACCTATCCCACAATAGGAGAGACAAGATGATTCTGCTCGTTGAGGATATTGGCTATACAGGGCATCTGCTCAAGGAGTACCTTGCAAGTGCTGGGCTCTGTGAAGAAAGAGTCGTTTGGATGAGGTCAGCAGACTCGGCGCTTCATTTGCTGAGCAAAATGTCACATGATGGCTTTCCTTTGCCGAAGCTTATCTTTTCTGACAACACCATGCCTGGAATGACCGGCGCGGAGCTGTGTCAGTCTCTTAAAAGGGATAAGCGCTATGTATCAATCCCGTTTGTCTTTGTTACAGGGGTAGCCCCAAAGGATGCTCAAAAATTGCTAGAGGAAACCGGCGCTGATGGCTATATCTCAAAAGAAGGCTACGACAAGATGGTGCCCGAACTTCGAGGTGTTCTCGTAAGGTTCGGTGTTATCACCTGATCGTCTACCTGTTCCGCGCGCTGCGCGGCTTTTTATTGCTATACTTTATATGAAGCTGACAGGGTTTGTCGGCGCAAGGAGACGTAATGTTACAGTCTGTTTCTCAGGCGGGCCGCATCGTAGGCACGATAGCCGGACGAAAACGTCACAAGGATGGCTCGGTTGTCTTTCATGTCAAGTGTCGCGGCGTCCGAGCTGTAAGGTTTCTTCTCCCGCCGCGGTCGACGATGATCGCGCTCACGCGATCAGGTCGCGTGCTGGTAGACTATGTCCCGTCAAGGAACATTTACAGTCTTCCTGTGCGCATCATTCGTAACCCCACCACAGAGCAAATCCTTTCATGAATAAGCACAAAGCCGCGGTTCGCCGCGGCTGCACTTTTCTAACCAACCTCCTTTTCTTTTTTGTAAAATATGGTAGAATTCGAATCCTATGACTAAAGAAAATGAAACCGTAATAGACCCTAAGATCTACGAAGTTTCGTTCATTTTTGATAATAAAATGGATGAAGCTAAGGCCGTTAAGAAGGCTGAAGACCTCAAGTTGTCTATTGCTACCTTTGGCGGTAGCTTCATTTCTGAGGAGGTTCCCTACATGCGTGAACTCGCTTATGAAATGATTCGCGTGCAGAACAACGTGAACGTACGTTTTACTACTGGCTATTTTGGTTGGATTAAGTTTGAGCTTAGCGCTGAAGCTGTAAAGTCCTTTGAAAAATCACTTCAAACTGATGAAGAGATCGTAAGAGCTCTTGTTATAAGAACCGTTCGAGAAAACACTGTTTTCACGAAGCGTCAACCTGCTATAAAGCAAGAGGTGCTAGAAGCGCAATTAAATGAAGCAAATATTGACACTACACTAGAAGCTGGTTTAGAAAAGCAGGATAATGTTGTAGAAGAAAAAGTGGAGAAAGATGAAAAGTAAGGAGTATACTACTTACATTATCGATAGATAACTCTCACCCTATGTATCTCAACAAAACATTCCTCTACGGAAACCTTACTCGTGACCCAGAGCTGAAGTCGCTTCCTTCTGGCACAAAGGTGACAGAGTTTGGCCTTGCGACAAATCGCACCTACAAGGATCAGGCGGGCGCTCTTAAAGAAGAGACGCAGTTCCATAACATTGTTGTATTTGGGAGACAGGCAGAAACGTCCGCTCAGTTTCTCAAGAAGGGGCAGGGTGTTCTTATCGAAGGTCGCATTCAGACAAGAAGCTGGGACGACGCAAACGGAGGAGGTAAAAAGTATCGAACAGAAATAATTGCAGACGCTGTACAGTTCGGTCCAAAGCCAGGCGGCGCATCTTCTGGACAAAATAGCGCAAGCCTTAACCAAGGAGATGTTCAGGATGCTAAGAAGCCAGGACTCGACACCATTGATTACGGAGATGCTTCCGTTAACCTCGACGATATACCATTTTAACAACTTTTAATTTCAAAGCATATGAAAAAACAAGATTACTTTAATCAAAATAACATTAAGCACATAGATTATAAGGATACTGACATCCTACTTAAGTTTCTTAATCCTCATGCGCGTATTCTTGCTCGTAGGAAGACTGGTCTTACCGCGAAGAATCAGCGAGAGCTTGCGCAAGCAATTAAACGCGCACGCTTCATGGGTCTTCTCCCATACGTGTCACGTTAGTATTTTAAGCTTTCATGGGTGAGCAAGCGCCGAAGCGGAAAGTTCAGCCTTCAATTGAGATCGAGATGCATCCAGCGCCTCTTCCGGAGGTGGCTAAGGCTCATTTTAAAAAAATGAGCGATATGACGGCGCAAGAACTTAATCAGATTGGCATAGACAGTCTTGATGTTGTGCGCAATCCAAGAGAGCTTGCGTATCTTAATACATATATTGAGCGCTGTGAAAATGGCGCAAGTCTTGAGTCGTACTATAGACGATTTAACTCACTAGCTCTTGAGCTTTCAGAAGATGAGACAATGGCAAAAACGAGGTTCGCAGCCAATGTTCAAAGAACCTCACGTGTATTAGAAGCAATTTTCGTGGCGGTTGGGGAAGGTGGCGAGCCAGATGAAAGAGTTAGCGGCCTCGTATCATTGCTTCCAGAAAGTGGCTCATTACGCCGGAGGGTTGAGCATCTTATCAAAAAAAGAAAGGTGTTTGCTCCTGCGGTGGTAACGCCAAAAACCCTTCTAAAGTAGAGGGAACATTCTTGGCGTGGTATAATCCCGAGCGTACAATTAGGACTACTTTTATATTTATGTCACACAAAACTCATCCAAAAAAAGAGCGAACGTTCGTCATTCTAAAGCCAGACACTATCCAGCGTAGTCTCACTGGAGAGATTATGAAGCGTTTTGAAAATATGGGACTTAAAATAGTCGGCATGAAAATGGTTATGCCGTCTGAGGATTTAATTTGGAAGCACTACAACAAAGATGACGCATGGTTTCTTAAAAAAGGTTCAAACACTGTCGCTAACAGGGAGAAGGCTGGCATGCCAGTTGAAAAGGAGGCAATTGAGTATGGTAAGGACATTATTCGTGGCGCGATTAAATATCTTCAGGCGTCGCCGGTGATAGCTCTCGTTCTAGAGGGTAATCAAGCAGTAACTATCGTAAAGAAGCTTGTTGGTGGAACAGAGCCAACCACCTCAGATGTGGGCACTATTCGAGGTGATTACGCACTTGATTCATATGCAATGTCTGATTTTGACAATTCTCGCTGTGTGCGCAATTTAGTGCATTGCACAGATAAGGTAGAGGAGGCAGATTTTGAGATAGGGCTTTGGTTTACAAAAGATGAGCTTTTCGACTATCGTCACATCCAAGACATCATGCTTTACGACGTAAATTTTGATGGTATTCGTGAGTAGATAGACGTATGGTTGCTGCTTTTGGTTTTAGAGAAACGACTGTGGTTGTCTTAAAGCCAGACGCGGTGCGTCGTGGTCTTATCGGTCAAATAGTTGCCAGACTTGAACAGCGACAAATGTCTATCAAAGAGTTAAGGCTTGTCCACCCAACAAAGGCAACAATAAATAGCCACTATCCTACATCTGAAGCATGGATACAACGTTTAGGTGAGAAGACAGTTACTGCATATGCACAGGCAAATCTTGACGCAACCATACAGTTTAAAACTAAAAATCCTAAGGTTATCGGTAAAAAAGTTAGAACCTGGCTTGTTAACTACATGGTGTCAGGTCCGATCGTGGTTATCGCAGTTGAGGGTTTGCACGCAATAAGCATGGTACGTAAGGTAATAGGTCAGACGATGCCATTTGATGCTGAGGTAGGTACAATTCGAGGCGACTTTTCAACGGACTCTGGTCTCGCAGCTAACAGTGAAGAAAGAGTCGTTGCGAATCTCGTACATTCTTCTGAGACGAAGGAAGAGGCAGAGCACGAGTATGCGCTTTGGTTTAAGGCGTAGTTTCTTTTGGGGCTTGCAAAGAACTTTTTTGGGAATATACTTTTAGGTAGGCATTCAGACATTTATCTCTTTGTCCGCATCAAGGGCTATGAGACATTGAGTGATGCCGTGGCTTCATGAATTCTCTGCCCACCTGAACTTAAAGATCAGGTAGATGCGCTGAATGCCTTAGAAAAAACTGGACACTAGTCCAGTTTTTTCTTTTGGAAAAGCTGCTACACTGGAACATACGATATGTATAAGTACACCCCGCTTGCTCTTTCGTTCGGTGCAATCATTGCAATGCTTCTTATCTCAAGGCTTGTATTTGAGCGACTTAATCTTTATGAAGAGTTATTTTGGCTAGACATACCGATGCATGCCTTAGGAGGGGTTCTCATCGCGTGGTTCTTGCTTTCGCTTGCGAAGGCTGTCAATGTCGAGGTTTCGCTTTGGCATTTACTTGCTTTGTTTATGGTAATAGCTGGCATGTGGGAGTTGCACGAATTCTTTGTCCGAGGCGTTGTAGAGCGTTCACTTTACGGCCTTGTCGACACCATAAAAGATTTTGTCATCGGCGGGTACGGTCTCTATTTTGGTTATGTTTTTTCACAAGAGCAGGTATGAAAGTAACTTTTTTAGGAGGCGCAGGCACAGCAACGGGGTCGCTTTTTCTCATCGAGATTAGCGAAAAGGTAAAGTTACTTGTTGACTGCGGTCTTTATCAAGGTGAGAAGCTTGACGTAGAAAGAAATCGAGATGTCTTCTCTTTTGATCCGAAAGAAATTTCCCACCTCTTTATTACTCACGCGCACCTTGATCATGTTGGAAGGATCCCGAAGCTAGTAAAAGATGGATTTCGAGGTCATATAGTAAGCACACATCCGACAAGAGAAATGGCGGAGCTCATCATGCTTGATTCACAGAAGATACTTGCTAAAGACGCGATTAGGGCAGGAACGCTGCCTCTTTATGAAGAGAAGGATGTGTTAGATGCTTTACCGCTTTGGAAATCGGTCGACTATCACGAACGGTACACCGTCGACGGAGTTGACGAGGAGATCGCGGTCACTTTTTACGATTCAGGACATGTTCTTGGTGCTGCTATCATTATTATCGAGCGCGATGGTAAGAAGGTTGCGTTTACTGGTGATCTTGGTAATACGCCATCGCCGCTTATGAGAGAAACGGAAGTCCCGGAAGGGGTCACGCATCTTATCATGGAGAGTGTCTATGGAGATAGAAATCATGAGGATTATCACGAGAGAGTATCTCTCCTGCGAGAAGCTGTGCGCTCAACAATAGACAGAGGAGGCGTGCTTATGGTGCCAACTTTTTCAATCGAGAGAGCTCAAGAACTCCTCTACTATTTAAATGGCATGGTTGAGAATGGTGAGATACCAAAAGTGCCAATCTATCTTGACTCGCCACTTGCCATCCAGATCACGAAAGTGTACAAAAAGTACGACCACCTTTTTAATTCTCTAGCGGAAGCCCTCATCAAAAAGGGTGACGACCTCTTCTCTTTTCCAGGACTTCATAAAACGGAGACCGCAGAAGAGAGTAAGGCAATAAAGCATGAACGTGGACCGAAAGTCATTCTTGCGGGAAGTGGAATGAGTAATGGTGGACGAATTCAACACCATGAAATGAACTATCTAGGCGATCATGCGAACGCACTTCTCCTTGTTGGCTATCAAGCGCTAGGTACTTTAGGTCGAATGTTACAAAATGGCGCAAAGAAGGTCTCTATTCGTGGCGAAGAGATAGTAGTTCGTGCAAGAATTCTTCAGATACACGGTTTCTCGGCTCACAAGGACTCAGACCACCTCATGGAGTGGGCAGGAAAAGTAATCGAAAAGGGGAATATCCAGAAAATATTTTTTGTGCTTGGTGAGCCAAAAAGTTCTATGTACTTGGCGCAAAGAGTAAAAGAGCACTACGATGTTAACGTATCTGTTCCTGAACACAACGAATCCGTTGAACTTTTTTTGTCTCCGAAAAAGTGAACTAAATAGGGTATCATGGGGTGTGATTAAATCACGGTAGTCATTTTGTCATGATGGTATACTCACAACTATGAAAATGAGCGTTATTGCAGTTCTAGGCGAAGAACAAATAGATGTAAGCGCTCCAGAGCGCATAGAGATGGCCAAACGTTTGGGGAGAGAGTTAGCAAAGAAAAAGGTTGCAACGATCTCATCTTCTTCGTACGGCTTCTCACTCTATGTAGCTCAAGGTATTATTGATGGGCAGGGTTTTGTTACGGCGGTATCACCAGCTGCGTCTCATGATGAGTACGATACTGTATACCGTCTCCCAGGAGTGCCTTTCTCAACGATTGTTCACAGTGGTCTTGGACATGTTGGAGTTACCTCTATACTTGCAAGGTCGAGTCACGCGCTTATTCTAAGCGGCAGTGACTCGACACTCTCTTGTAAAGAGTTTTTCGCTAAAGAGAGTGGGTTTCCAATTGTTGTCTATGGCGTCAAAGAGAGGCTTTCACCACAATTAAAAGAGCTTTGTGAGAAAAGAGAAAAGGAAGGTGGGGCGATTTTTTATGAGGAAAACCCAGAGAGGGTACTTAATCACATATGTGTTAATTAATGCAGTAAAAAAACACCACACGCGGCGTGAGCCGCGTGTGGTGTTTTTTTACTTGAAGTGTTTATGCCATCACCTCTTTGACGACATTCTTAAATGTTGACTCGTTTTGCGTCGCTAGTTGAGAAAGTATTTTTCGATCAATCTGCACGTTCTTCTTTGTGGCAGCTGCGATAAATGTACTATACGTAAAACCCTCTGCGCGAAGAGCGGCATTTAGTCTTAGTGTAAAGAGGCGTCGCATGTCGGTCTTCTTGTCTTTTCGGTGAGCAAAGGCGTACGCACCTGCTTTTCTCAAGGCTACTTTTGCTTCAATTTCTTTTTTGCTGCGACCAAAACGGTATCCTTTCGCACGGGAAAGGACGTTTCGACGGTGCTTCATTGCAATTTTGCTTCGTTTTACTCGTGACATACGTAAAGAATTTAATGAGAGGTGTCACTACTTAAGAAGCCCAGGAAGGAATCGCGATTTTTCTTTACCGGTCATTACGAACTCTTGTCCACGCTTCCCAGCAAGCTGAGATGAGCGAGAAGCTTTCGCATTGAAATGGTTCTTGCCTGGCTTTCGCCCGATGATCTTGCCGTTCTTTGTTATCTTGAGGCGCTTAAGTAGCGATTTGTTCGTTTTCATACACTTGCTAAAGTTTGTGCATTCTAACACAACTATTTAGCTTTTTCAAGGACAATTATGAAGGATTTATTGGCAATCTTCTTAAGCGGTTCTGCTACTTTATATTGAGCAGGGATTACGGCCAGTATGCGGTCCATTCTGCCCCTAAGAAAGGCTTCGTCCATGTACTTCGTTCTGCCTTTTAATTGAAGGTCGATTTTTACACGATGACCTTCTTTGAGCCAGTCAGCTGCTTGCTTGGACTTTATCATAATGTCATGCTCGCTTATTCCAACAGAAAGCTGTATGTTCTTTGTTTCGGTGACATGAGCTTTTGCTTTCACTTCCTTTTGTTTTTTGGACAGCTCAAAAACGTACTTTCCGTAGTCAGTAATCTTGGCGACTGGTGGAGTGGCAAGCGGAGAGACCTCAATGAGGTCAAGTCCTGCTTTTTTTGCTCGATCAAGAGCATCTTCTTTAGAAAGCACTCCGAGATTCTCACCTTTTGCTCCGATGACACGGAGTTCGGTTGCGCGGATGTGTTGGTTTATTGAAACTTTATTAACTGCCAAAGTATTTAAAATGAATGTAAGTCCCATTACAGTATCAGATAATCATAGCATTGTCGAGTTATTGTACGTGCTACAAATGGTATAAACGAAAACCGGCTTTCGCCGGAATGGTCTCAGTCAGACGCGCCCATTGCTCGCAGTACGTCTTTTGGGGTTTGGTAGGCAAAACGCATAGAGCCGTTCTTTGCCAGTCTCGTTGCTTCAGCAAAGGCCTTCCACAGACTGTCTTTAACAAGAAGGCTGTCCTGCATGACATCTTGTGTCCACCAGAAGATAGAGGTGTGAACACCTTGGAGGTTTAGCAGGCGATGGTGTTCGTTAATGGCTTTTAGTGCCGTCACGTTGTCGTGAATCGGCAGGACGTGCCACTGTGCCGCGCAGGAAGCAAAGACGTCGGCAAGAGCGATGCGACCACAAGCGGCCTCTCCCTGGACGTAAAACCAGGCTGCGACGCTTGCGAGTTGTTCGTAGAGGTCGTCATAGTCTTGCCCTGGTATCGCGAGTTGGTAGACACACACAATTGGCAGTCGTCGCAAGCTGTTACCGCTTGAGCAGACGATGTCGGTTGGCCACAGGCGATAGCTTAATGCGCTTCGGGTAGCCATGTAGAGGCTCCTAAAATAAGTTCTAGCGAACTCTACAATATTAAAGCAGCTTCGTCAAAGCTACTTGTTCTTCTTTGGTTTTTTGACCTCTTTTCTATGTGTCTTTGTTTCTTTTGCCATACTCTTTTTATACTCGAAGTGTAGCAGTGAAAAAGGTAAAGGGTGTGGAAAACTAAATAGTATTGACATATCTGCTAAATATGTTATACTATATATTTAGTATGAGTCGCCATGAAGTCCTGGAAACCCTAAAGGGGTTAAATATCCCTTCCGATCGCTATATTGTCACTATGGGTGCTGTGCTTGCTGTGAATGATAAAAGGGAGGCGGGAGATATTGATATCATCTTTGACCCGGCGCTCGCACCTCTTCTTAGGGCTCGAGGTTTTCATTACTCACCTAAGTCAGGTGAGTCTCAGTATAAGACTCGTTATGTGAAAGGAAACATCGAGGCGTTTACACGGTTTTTTAATATTGGAACATTTAAAGAGTGCGTCTCTCGTTTCGGATGCGAACACATTGAAGGGGTACCGTTTATGCCACTTTCAGAAACGCTTTTTGTAAAATCTCTTTTTGGAAGAGACAAAGACTTTGCTGATGTACAAGCGTTTTCAGCGTCGTAACTGTACTGAAATACAAAATTGATTTGTGGAGATGGGCGGAGTCGAACCGCCGTGTAAAGAAGAATGTCTGCGTGATCTACGTTGCGTAGTGAGCTTGGTCAGTCTCGGCGTGTCACATCATAAGCACACAAAAGTGTGATACGTCAGAGCACAAGAACTTCAGTTTCGTTGTGTGCACAACGAAACCTACACTTCAGAGATATGTTACCTGGGTGCTTGGGCTGAAGTGCCTAAACACGGGTACCAGCTTGGCCCTTAGGCGAATGCTGGAGCGAATGCGTTCGCAAAATATGGCGAACGGATTGCCTTGGCGGTGTTCTTTGCACTACCTTGTGTTGCAAGCTTTACGAAGTGTGCAACATTTTCGGCAACGCCACGACAGACGCTCATTCTTTATCGATACCAAAGTACATCCCCATTTGTTGAAGGTCTATTAGTAAAATAGAGCTTCTACTACTCATAATCATACCAAGCGAACGTGGTGTTTCGTACGTCCCGTGCTGAGTCGCGGGCTTTAAGTGCCTCTCGCTTGTCTTTCTTATCTTTCCGTTTGCCTAGCGAAAAGGAAAGCTTTATGAGTGTTCCTTTACCATACAATGCAGTCGGTATCAGTGTCAACTCTTTTCTCTCAAGAATCGAGGCAAGCTTACGCATCTCACTTTTGTGTAGAAGAAGTCGGCGTACTCGGTGAGGGTCGTGTGAGGGTGCGTTCTTGACTTGATAAGGGGGAATAAACGATCCAATGAGAAACACCTCACCGCCGCGGACAATTACACGCGAGCCTTCAAGTTGTCCAAGGCCCTGCTTTAGACTTTTTACCTCCTGTCCAGTAAGTTCAATTCCGGCGTCAAATGTTTCAGTCAGGTGATAGTCGCGAGATGCTTTTTTATTGGTGAGTCGCTCCATGTGCGGCATTGTAGCATGCTTGACCCGAGCTAACTTCTACGATACTGTTTGACCATGAAAGAACCGAGATCGCTATTTAAAAACAACGTCAAGGCGAAGAATGCTCAAGACAATAAAAGTAAGAGTCCGACAACCACGCTCTCCACACAGCTCTTTTTTATGTTGTGCGTTGTTATCATTTTCTCATACGGCTACCAAGTTTTGGGTAGCAAAGAGAACAAGCCAGACATTCCACTTTCTCAAGTTGCGCAGCATGTTATTGCAAAAGAGGTGACTCGTATAGAAATAGCTGGAGATCGGCTTACAATAATTAAACAAGATGGCTCAAAAGAGACGAGCAAAAAAGAGCCAGGAGAGAGCATTATAAGTACGCTTGCAAGTTATGGCGTGAGCTCAAGCACACTTGCATCAACAACGATCCTCGTAAAAGGAGAAGGGGGTGGGGCTTTCTTGGTCTCACTACTGCCGATCCTACTCCCGCTTCTCTTTATAGGACTTACCTTATGGTGGCTTGCGCGCGGGATTAAGGGTGCAAACATGCAAGCGCTTTCTTTTGGGCAGTCTCGAGCAAAGGTAATTTACCCAGACGACACAAACAAAAAAGTACTCTTTAAAGATATTGCCGGCGCGAAGGAAGCAAAAGAAGAGCTTGGCGAGATCGTAGACTTCTTGAGAAATCCGAAGAAATTCTTGGACATAGGCGCTCAAATACCAAAAGGTGTTCTCCTCATGGGTGCTCCTGGAACAGGTAAGACTATGCTTGCAAGAGCAGTTGCCGGGGAGGCGAAGGTGCCATTCTTTCATCTTTCAGGTAGTGAGTTTGAAGAGATGTTTGTTGGTGTTGGAGCTTCTCGCGTGAGGGATCTCTTTGACATGGCAAAGAAGCAAGCACCTTCAATCATCTTTATCGATGAGATTGATGCAGTTGGTCGTGCTCGTGCTATGAGTATGGGTGGCCAGGGCGAGGCAAGAGAGCAGACACTTAATCAGATACTTGTCGAGATGGATGGTTTTGAGCCAAAAGAGAATGTCATCGTCATGGCGGCAACCAATCGTCCCGATGTGCTTGATCCAGCACTTTTGCGCCCTGGGCGCTTTGACAGGCGAGTGACGCTTGATCTACCAGATAGGAATGACCGGGAAGAAATACTCAAAGTTCACATTCAAGAAAAGCCACTTGCGGAAGATGTTAACTTCAGAGTTATTGCCGAGCGCACCCCTGGGTTTTCTGGAGCAGACCTTTACTCACTTATGAATGAAGGGGCGATCCTTGCAGCGAGGGAGGGGCGTAAAAAAGTTGCCCAGTATGATCTTATTCGAGCAATTGAAAAGGTGATGTTAGGACCTGAGCGAAAGAGCCATGTGCTTTCAACAAAAGAGAAAGAGATCACAGCGTACCATGAAGCAGGACACGCACTCGTTGCGTCGTGTTTACCTGATGCGGATCCTGTGCACAAGATATCAATTATCGCCAGAGGGCGAGCAGGAGGTTACACGCTTAAGCTTCCATTTGATGAGCGTCGCCTTATGAGTAAGCGCGCGTTTCTTGATGATATCGCGATGTCGCTTGGCGGATATGTTGCTGAGAAAGAAGTCTTTGGGGACATTACCACCGGACCGTCAAATGACTTACAAGTCGCTACTTCGCTTGCACGAGATATGGTGACAAAGTATGGCATGAGTGATGCGCTTGGTCCGATAGCGCTTGAGTCAGATGGAGCGGCACTCTTTGGTCGCGGTATGTATGGTAAGGAGTACAGCGAAGCAATGGGTACACGCATTGATAATGAGGTAAAGCGTATTATGGATGAAGCCTGGGAGAGGGCGAGAACCATTCTTGTCGAGAAACGCGACGCGCTTGATTCGATAGCAAAAGAGCTTATTGCGGTAGAAAACATCGAAAGGGAAGCATTTGAAAAACTACTTATTGCAAATGGCATTGAAGTGAAGCGGGGAAGTTAGAATATTTTTGCACTCTTCTAAAATAAAAGAGCCGCCCGAGTTCTTCGGGGGCTTTGCAACTCTCCTCTCGCTTGTCAGCCTGTCGCAGGCTGCGACTCTGGCTTGCGTGCCACTTCTCCATTCCTGGCGGCGGCAAGCCAGACTGCGGCCTGCTTCGTGTTGGCGCCATTCATTCTTATCTTGCCAACACACTCGCCTGAGTGTGTGACTGGACACTTGTGACCGTTGATCTTCTTCATGCAGGCCGTGTGGCCGGGAAGCTCTTTGCAGGCTAGCCGTCTTTCGGCCCTGCTATACTCTTGTCCGCAAAACATGGGTCTCCTGAGAAAGTTGTCTTCGTCCACCGTGGACGGGACGCCCCTTGTTGTGAAGGGGTATCTTTTAGCGTAGCGCATCAACCAATGCTTTGTAAAGCGCTTTATGATATAGTTTTCGGAATGCATCCATAGCTCAGTTGGTAGAGCGGACGTCTTATACACGTCTGGTCCCTGGTTCGAGTCCAGGTGGATGCACAGAGTGTTGTTATTCCATGTGCGCCTTCTTGGTTGCGAGGAGCTTTTCCTTCACTTCTAGAAAATTTTCAAGTCGTGGATCGTTCGTGAGCAGCTCTTTCGCGTGCTTGGTGGCGAGCTCTACAAGCTTTGGGTTCTTAAGTGCTTCCATTGCAATATCTGATACGCCCCACTGTTTGCCATCGATAAGTGCACCAATACCTCTTTCCATCATATCAAGCTCAGCAAGCTCGAAACCGTTTTTTGCTTTGATGAGTGAAGCAAGCCTTTTTGCGGTAATTTCACTCTCGCTTTCAGAAAAGACATAGCAGTATGATTGGTGTTCACCGCGACCGACACGTCCTCGTAACTGATGAAGCTGAGCAAGGCCAAATCGTTCTGCGCCCTCAATCAGCATCACTGTCGCATTCGGCACATTCATACCCACTTCAACCACAGTGGTGCTCACAAGGATGTGTGATTTTTCATCAAGAAAGTCTCTTAGCACCGCCTCTTTCTCTTGAGGTTTCATCTTTCCATGAAGTGTGTCAACGATAAACTCTGGAAAGATTTTCTCAGCGAGATGTTTTGATTCCTCAAGTACATTTCTCATGGTTGAATTTTTTTGTTCGCCGTCATCCTCTCCTTCAATACGCGGGCATATAACGTAAACTTGTCTTCCTGACTTTAATTCACTGCGTATTGCTTCGTACGTTGTCGCGCGGTCCTTTCTATGAACGAGCTTTGTCATTATTTGCTTACGATGCTTTGGTACTTCGTCTAGAATTGTAAGATCTAAGTCGCCAAACATGGTAAGAGCAAGTGTCCTAGGTATTGGCGTTGCGGTCATGGAGAGAAGGTGCGGGATCTCTTTTCTGTTGTCACCCTTCTTGTGCGCGAGCGTCTTGCGGGCATTTACACCGAACCGGTGTTGCTCGTCAATGATGATAAGAGCCAAATCCTTAAAGACGACACTTTTTTGTATAAGAGAGTGAGTGCCGACAAGAATACTTAATGATCCGTCTTTTACCCACTTGAGAAGCTGAGCTCGAGAAATTGGCGTTGCGGCGCTCGGATCACTTTTACTTGGGAATTTTTTACAGCCACTACTTGTGATAAGTCCAACTTGAAGAGATGTTCCTTTCACGAGAGAGGTAAAGGTCGCAAACTGCTGCTCAGCGAGAATCTCAGTCGGTGCCATGTAGGCTACCTGAAGTGGGGTAGCGCTGTGTGGGTTTTTTGAGAAGCAGACTGACAGTGATGTGATTGCTGCGACGAACGTTTTACCACTACCAACGTCACCCTCAAGAAGCCGGCTCATTGGTTCGCCGCTTCCTAGATCAGTATGAATTGTGCTGATTGCATTTCTTTGGGCATTTGTTGGAGAGAAAGGGAAGCTTCGCAAAAGGGGTTCAGTGTCACTTTGTATTTTGTAGCACGGGCTCTGTGTCACGATCGACCTCTCTTCTAGAGCGCGTAGTTTTATGTAAAAAATCTCTTCAAATGAGAAGCGCTTTCTTGCAGCCTGAGTTAACTCAAGTGTTTTTGGAAAATGAATGTAAAGAAGAGATTCGTGAAGTGAAGGAAGGTTAAGATCAGCACGTATATGTTCAGGAATGGTTTCTTGAAGAGTGAGGTGGCCACCATGAGTAAAAATTCGTTTTATAAGTTCATAGAGATAGAGAGACGAAACACCTTTTGTTTCTCTGTAGATTGGAATGAGGAATCTAGAGATGTCACTACTGTTTGCGAAGAGGCTCTCTTCGCTTTGCGGAGCGCTTTCGCCTGCTTTATCTATTGTCGGGTTTGTGAGGTATTGTCCTTTACTGTCTTCTTGTATGATTCCACTTACCACCACACGAGTTCCTTCCGGGTACATCTTTCCAATGTACGCTTGGTTAAACCACGTGATCCGAAGGGTGCCAGAGTTGTCGCGCAGCTTCGCGGTCGTCATGGGGATGTGGCCGCGGAAACTTCTCTTTACCTCAACCTTTTCTAGTAGACCATAAAGTGTAACAGCTTGACCTTTCACAAGGCCTTCGATTGTTCTTAGTTCGCGTTCATCTGCGTAACGGGCAGGAAAATAAAAAAGAAGGTCTTCTACGGTGTGAAGTTTGAGGCGTGCAAGTCCAAGCGCGTGTTCCTTTGAGAGCTTAGTAATGTCACTAAGAAGGGTTCTTGATGTCACGAGGCCGAGTATACCAAATAAGGTAGACTTGTTTCTTACTGATTAAACCGTGGGTTAAGCGTGTAGAGTATGAGCGAGATGGTGACAAGCATGAGGACAAAGAGAAGCATCGTGCCGATCGAGTAGCCTTCTTTCAAGAAATCGATATAGAGTGACAGTCCAACAACGAAGAGTCCAACGACAAGAGGGAAGACCGAACGCATAAGGCCGATAATGAGTAGTCCCAAAATGACGAAAAAACCATGGTAGAGAGAAAAGCCGATCTCGATAGGGATGTACATCTCAACACAAGAGTAAATACCTTTCTCGATCGTCATGTTCAGGTCGACGAGGCCGTTAGCAAATGGAGTGATGTGTGGGTATACGAAGTAAACACCAACTGCAAGCCGTAAGAGTAGAGGCCAGAGCCTCATCATTATCATTGATCCAAACATGAAGTGAGTGTAGCAAAGAACGCTATATGGTGGTAGGGAAAACGAAGGCTTTTGGCCTCCGTTCTCAAGTTTTTTCTTGCTGTTACTCGCTATCCTTCGACATCTCCGCTTACCTGCACCTTTATCTGTACCTTGTATGGATCGGCTTTTGGATTACCGTTACAAGATGCGATGAAGTTCGTCGAGTATTTAAGTGGTAGTGTGATACGTCCCGAGCCTTTGCCGTTTGCAAGTGCAGTTGACAGTGCGGTTTGCATTGGCCTGTTGGCACCATTTGGATCGTTTGAGTCTGTCGTTCCGTAGTAGAGGCGTGAGGTGAGACGTTCAGCTTCAGCCACTCTATCTGCGTACGCTTGCCAGTCCTGAGCTGAATCAGACCGTCTACTGATCGCAGGCTCTGCTGCGATTCGGCAGTATGTTCCAGGTGGGTTAATTGTGAAGCTTATCGTCGCGTTGCTTCCTTTTTGAATAGTCTTTGGGTTCGCGGTGAGGGCAAAGTTATACGGACTTGTTGGATTTGCACAGCTCGCAAGGCGAGTATCGGTGACAAGTTGTGTCGTTGACGTTGATCCAGTGTCAAAGATACACCAGAATCGATACGTGTCACCAATTGTAGGGTCAAAGATGGCAGGTCCAGTGTATGTGGTTGTCGCCACAAGAATTCCACCTGATCCATTTGTGATTTGGTATGCATTGGCACCGCTACAGGTGAGTGTGTATCGAGGAAGCGTACATGAAGCTACGACGGTCGCAGTACAGCATCCGGCAGTACAACGTTGCCCGACGCTTAAACCTTGTGAACCATCACACTCTTCTGTTCCTTCCCGAACGCCGTTACCGCAAAGTTGATTAGGTACACAAATTCCTGCAGCATTCATGACTTGTCCTGTTGGGCAAACATTACACGTTGGAGCAGAGGTTTGTAGCGCTCCGTTACGACATGGCGTGACAGGGTTTGAGCCAACGATGATCGTGCCGTTCGCGCCGCCACAACTTGGTGGATCTTGTCTTCCATTTGAGCAGGCGAAAGTACAGAACGACGAACACTGAAGTGGGGCACCGGACGGTATTCCGGACGAGCCATCACACTGCTCTCCTCGCTCTACGATCCCGTTTCCACACCGTGGAAGACCGAGGTTATTTGTCCCTGATGTACAGATGAGGCCCGTTGTACATGAGTCTCCGTCAAAGACCATGTTTGTTGGACATGCATTACAGTATGGAGCGTTTGTCGCGCCGTTTCTACAAGCGATATCAACGCTAATGCCTAGACTTGATGGGGTGGTGACCATTCGAACGGCATTGCCAGTCTCTGTGCCGCCTTGGAAGCAGCGAAGTGTGTAGGTGTATGAGGTGTTCGCAGCGATCCCTTCACTGTCGAAGATACCAGGGGTCGATGTTGATAGTCCAGTCTTGTTACCGCTAGGGAAGGCTGGTGAGCGTTCCAGGCGAGCCTCAGTAGCTCCTGGGACGTTACAATTCCAACTTAACTGAACTGTGCCAGGCAGTGCAACAGCATTGAAGGTTGGTCCAGTGAAGACGCAAGAGCCCGCAACCCAGCTGCTACCAACAGGACACGCAACAACAACTTGTACGAGATTGGCAAATGCTGAAATGGTCGGTGCGTAGGTGTAGCCACTTATATCTCGTGCCGCAGCTTGTACTTGGTATGTTCCAGGACTGTTAAAAGTGATTCGTTTTACGAAGTTATTGCTACCACGAGCTGAGAATGATCCGACAGTACCACTTATTGTAGAAGTGCTTGTGTTTGGAAGAACACCTCCTGGCTGTGTGTATGACCATGTACCGAGACTGTCTCTGTAGTCGAGATTATGCTCATACATGTCGTTCGTCACATCGTTTGCAGATGAGGTAAAGTCGATACTTTGTCCAGGCTCAATTGCTTGTGATGTATTTGGGGAGATGGTGACTGTCGGTGTGCCGCCTGAACATATCGCGCCACTCCAAGAACTACCGCCGATACAGACAGCATTGACCGGGCTTGTTGTTGCGAGGATTAACGAATTGTTTTCAAGAGAGAAGGTGTTTGTTCCATAAGGGACAGATACTGGTGTCCCAGCATTGTTGTTGACGTTAAAGAGAAGCGTTCGAGATGGATTTATATATACTTCAGCGCTGCCTACAGTGCCTGTTGCGTTCCAGGCGAGAGTTGTCTGGCAGCTGTTTGCACCTGAAAGTATGTAACATGTTGAAGAGCTCACTGAAATAGTGCCAGTTGCGACATAGAGCGCTGAGTTTGCAGAGCTTGAATTGTTTGCGAGAGCGTCGGTTGCGTAGTAGTACGTCGAGTACACACCTGCGACGAGTGGTGTAAATATTGTCTGTGTCGAAAGACTTGCAGATCCAGCCGAAGAGTTACAGCGACCTGTTGCGGTGCCTTGATGCAATACACCACCTATGCCACACCCAGTCCTTGTGATGCCGTTTGTGTCAACCCAACGGAATGAGAGTGCTGTGACGTCGCTGTTCGCATCAGTCGCTGTTGCATTGTATTGGATGCTGTTTCCAAGCCTTATTTGCTGAGCCCCACTTGGTGTGACAGTGATTACTGGAGCATTAGCTGCAGCTTCACAAAGTCCGCTTAGTGCGTTAAATGATGAGCTCACACATTGTGGAGTTACTGTCTTTGTGTCGATAAGGATTGACGCAGCATTGCCATAGCCAAGCGCGTAGTCAGATGCGTTCGCGAATCGCTTGAGGTCGATTATTTTACTTGGGAAACGTATTGTCACCGTTGCATTGCTACTTGTTGTGTTAGCGTTTCCATTTGCGAGATTCCAAATAAGCGTCGAAGACGACCTGTCCCATACGCCAGGATAAGCAGCTCCGGTTACGTTCCATGAGATAGAGGCTTGGCATGTTGAACTTCCTGCTACGACACTACAGTTTACTGGTGCTGTAAGAGAGCCTGTCACTGAGCTTATGTTGAAATCAAAGGTTGACGAAGGAGAAGATGTGGCAAGACAGCTTGGACTTGCATAGCACGTTGCACGGTAGCGGTTTGTTCCGATACTGAGGGGGAAGGATGCCTCTTGTGTTGCTCTTGTGGACGCTGAGGTGTAGATGCCTCCGACCAGTGTTTGACAGCCAAGGTTGTTCCAGGTACCCAAACCAACTTGTGATGAACTTGCCGACTCGATTCTACAGCTCGCTGCGTTTGATGCGTTTACTGTGTATGTATAACTTTCGTCATCATACGCTGGGTTTGGAGCGGCACTAAATGCAGTAATTGATGGCGCTGCAGTAGTCACAGATACATTGGTCCAAAGAGCGCTACAGTTGTTACCTTCGTTTGATCCTTCATCTATCGTGCCTAGGCTTGTTGAAGCTGACTTATCTGCACACAATCTAAACGAATACGTTCCAGCGCCTAATGTCTGTGACACGACAGCGCTTACTGATCCAGAAACGCCAAGAGCTGGAGTGGTCGTAGAAGGTAGATCAGTAATGGTACCTGTACCGTTTGCGCCTGAGGCTCGCTGGAAGAAGCTCTGGAAGCTCGAGCCGGTTGTGGTGGCACCAGCGTTTGATACGATTCCACTAAAAATCGTTGCGACACCAGCAGTTGCTGAAGAAGGGCTTACATTTCCGGCGGTGAGGTCAGGTCGAAGTGTGCTTGAACAAATGCTTCCGTTCCACGCAGTGTTTACATCGCAGTTCGCGGTAGCTACCTGACTTGCCATTACGACAGCCCCATCTCGAGCTTGAATAGTATTTGATCCATGCGTAAGGGTAATTGTTCTGGCTGTGCCGGTGGCTGTGCTGTATTCTGTGACACTTCGCGTTTGATTGTAGAGGTTAGGGGAGTTTGCTCCAACTAAGTCCCATGTTGCAGAGCCGGTACATGTACTCTGGTTAAGCAGTATCGTACAACTTGAGGTGTTAAGTGAGAGAATGTTGCCAATACATTTATTTGACGCTGTGCTCCAAGCTGACCCTGCTGCACAAGAGACGCTTACTGTCGTTGAGGCAAGCTCTCGAGCTGAGTTGTAGAGGAAAAATGTTGCTGATGAATACTGGCCACTTATAAAAACTGGCTGACCAGTCCCGCTGTTCATGTTAGAAAACGCGGTACCGTTTGGACTTGTTCTTGTTACCGATGAAGAAGCAATAGGGTCAAATGTTGTCCAGGTGAGATTTGTTTGACATGTGCTTGTTCCTTTATTTACTTGGCACGATGTCGGGCTTGCGCTTAGTGTTCCAGACATTGCGTCTTCAGATGTGTCGCCAGGTCCACTACAGCCAGGATCAGTTGGTGAGTCAACTTTACCGTCGCCATCGTTATCAAGTCCGTCGCTACACTGCGGGTTGACCACTGTCTCACAACGCCCTGCGCCAGCATTCCAAGCTGTTCCTACGGTACAACTTGCCGTCGCAGTGACACTTGCTAGCACAGTTGAGGCGTCTCGCGCTTGTAGTGTGTGACTACCAAAGGTGATTGAGACCGGCTGATTGGTACCAGTTGATGAAGTGTAAGGAGTCGCCCCTGAGGTGTTGTTTCGGATGTTTGGCGACACCGCACCACGAATGTCCCAGGTAACATACACGTTACATGTACTTTGGTTTACGAGAATAGTACAGTTCGTTGTATTAAGACCTGATGCGTTGTCTCGGAAGTAATTACCAAGACAGAGTGAACCGTTCCACGAAGAGTTTGCGGCACATCCGTTTATCGTCACGGTCGTTGATGCAAGCCATTGGCTGTTATTGTAGACGCCAAAGCTTGCGTTTGCGTAAGCACCGCTAAAGCTTGCTGGGACGCTTGCGCCTGTTGTTGCTGTCGAGAATGTTCCAGATGGGTTTGTGCGAAGTACGAGACCGTTACCTGCCGGATTTGTCACTGTCCAAGTGATGTCAGTGCTACACGTGCTTGCAGCTATAGCAATAGTACATGAGGTTGGGTTAGAGGATATGGTACCACTCATGCTTTCAGTGTTATCTCCAGGATTACCTGGCTGGCAGCCAGTGTCCGCAGCATCAACAAGACCATCTCCGTCATCGTCTATGCCATTTGAACAGAGTGATCGTGGGGCGTTGCAGCTAGTAACTGCGCCACATGACCATCTCCACTGTGCGGTTGTGCTTACAGGAGAAGAGTTGTTAAGCGCTCCGCCTGAACATGCGTTTAATCCAGTTGGCACAGCCCCAAGAGGGGTCGTTGTGCCACTGTATGATCCACAACCATCATCGGGAAGCTCTTTGTCATCCCCAGGCCCTGTACAGTTACTGTCAGCCATATCAGTTTGTCCATCTCCGTCATCGTCTATACCATTGGCACACTGAGCTCTTGGCGCAGTACATGTCGTCACAGATCCACATGACCATCTCCATAAAGCTGTCGTGTCTACTGGAGATAGAGAGTTGAGCGCTCCACCAGAGCAGGCATTAGTGCCGATCGGTTCAGTGCCAAGAGGGGTTGTAGTGCCGCTGTGAGGACCGCACGCTTCTACCGATACTGGCATGTATGGACCACAGTTGTTTCCTTCGTTTGACTCATCTATGACTCCGTCGCTACCGGTAGTCTCATCAGCGCAAGCTCGTAGATAGAATGTGCCTGCGGTTGCGAATGTGTACGAGCTTAGTGTTGCGGTTGCTTGCTGGCCGGCAAGGATTGGACCAACGCCAGCTTGTGGTGTTCCTACAGCAATAGCATTTGTACCAAATGAATCGTCAGCTCGATTGAAGCGAACGGTAAAAGTGCTAAATGTGGTTGTTGCTCCATTGTTTGGTATTGAAAAGGTGAAATTCCTTGCGACACCAGCCGTTGCGGTGCTCGGAAACACGTTGCCAGCTGTGAGATCAGGCCTCACCCAAGATGTAGAACACGCCTGTGATCCACTTCCATTGTTACATGACCAATCGTACGTAGTCGTCGTCGTACTTACTGCTCCAGATGTTCCTATCGAACATCGTAGTCCAACTGCTGGTGTCGTATTAAATGTCATCCCAGTTGCAGGGCCACATGTTGGGGATCGGTAGGCGAGACAGTTAGAGACAGTGCCTCCAGTACATGACCATGTGTAGTCGTTTGCATTTGTAGTAACACTACTTGGTGTTCCTGAAGTACAAAGCTCACCAGCAGTTGATGGTGGGCTACTTCTTGTGGTGCTGCTTGCAGTACCACACTGAGCACTTGGGCCTGTAACGGTAATCGCTGTCCAAGAAGCGCCACAGTTATCAGCATCACTTGTTTCAACTATTGTGCCATCACCACCTGACGTCTCGTCCGCACACGCGCGCATATAGTATGTGCCAGCGCTTGAGAAAGTGTGGTTACGTGAAGCGACAGATGTTGCGCCGCTACCGTTTACGGCACTCATGGTAAACGGACTTGTTGGGATATTTACAGCACCAGTACCCAAAGCGTCGTTAGCTACTTGAAAACGAACACTAAATGAGTTCGCGGTCGACGTGGCCCCAGTGTTTGTAATTGTAGCGCTGAAGCTTCGTAGAACGCCGCTTGTGGCGGTGGTCGGTGTGATTGCTCCCGCGGTGAGGTTTGACGCAATGATGGTAAGCGTGTCGTTATCTTGAGTGCTTGCTGTTCCTGCACCAGCGAGCCCTGAGTAACAGGTTGTGTAAATGGTGTAGACGCCTGGAGTTGTTGGAAGTGAGGGTGGGCCGTACACTGCAGGGCCTCCACTTGTCGTCGCATTTCCTGTCGCAGAAAGTATCGTCCAATTTACAGGACCAGTTGCTGTGATTTCACAACTACGCGCACCAGATGAGGTGACGCTATAGTTCATTGATTGGCCAGTTGCGATAGTTGGAGAGAGTACTGTTGATGTTACTGTTGGGCGAATAGTGATTGTATCGCTATCGACAGTGCTTGCTGTGCCAGTACCGTTTGTGCCGGTATAACACGTCGTGCGGTACTCATAGACACCTCCTATTTGCGGGAGTGAAGCAGCGTTAAAGTTTCCATTTATAACACTTGTAGTGTTTGCACTTGCTGGTAGTACGGTACGGAGAAGGCTGCCACTTTGCCACTCTTCTATTTTACAACTTTGCGCATTGGTTGATGAAAGGTTCCAGGTGACACTTCCACCGATGTCGAAAAGGGTTGGATTGAGGGTGAGCGATGCTGTTGGGGTGCCGACACAGTCTGTACCGCTCCAAACAGTGTTAATAGGACAGTCATTGACGATAATGTAGGCGGTGTCGAAAAGGTTGTTGCTTTGGTCGGTACAAGTGAAAAAGTAGCCCGGAGAAGCTTTTGGTGCAGCATAGAATTTATCCCAAGCAATATTACTGCTGGTCGCATGTGTCCCACTTATCCAATCAAACCTAACGTTATTTGGACTTTCTCCAGAGTTAGGGTAGTCGGTTGTTCCGTTACAGGCTTGTGATCCTCCAATGACTTCCCAGTAAATGTACTGAGGCGTTGTCGTAGAGCCTCGAGTGACGACAATGGTGTTACCTGCTTCGGTAAATGAAATGAAGCTAAGTGCGATAATACCAAGCGCGAGTATCTTTGATGGTAAGCGTAAAGAAAGCATGAGAGAAGAATTACTTCGTATCATGTAAGTATAGTGTCAATATGGCAAAACAAAAGCGCGCTACCCACAGGGGTGGCGCGCAAGGGTGGCTTCAGTTCAGGCTAGGGGTTCGTCCCCGTCGCCAAAAACTTGAATCCGTTGGTCGCCACCACGCGGTTGGTGGCGAAGTTGTCCGTCGTCAGGCGAAGGTTCGTGGCGTCGGTGTTCGTGAAGTAGAAAGTCGCAGAGCCGATGTCGATGTACATCCCCTTGTTGCCGATGTCGCGGCTGGCATGGGGTGTGTCTCCGAACGTCCCGTGCGGAACGTCACGGAGCGTGATGTCCGGCGACAATGGGCTCGTGTGTTCCGGCATCAATTCCCCAGTGGTGGGGTTGATGGGGAAGACACGTCGCGTGTTCCCGGCTGCAGGAGTCACGCACGAGGCGACCGGACGTCCATCGGCGAGGAGGGCGAGTGTGCCGTCCCCGTTCTTCACGTACAGCCCGCACAGCGCCACGGGGTTGGGCCCCGTCGTGAATCCAGTTGAGTTGATGAGCGCGGTTGCGCCCGTCTCGTCGAACTTCGCCAACTTGCCGTCCGCTGTCACTGCCAAGTTTAGCCTGGCGAACTTGTAGTTCGTCGGCAGCTTCACACATGCGCCGCCAGCGCTTGGCGTGAGACCAGAGCCGCAGGTGGCGGCGATGGTCGTGGTGGCCAGCGTCGTGCTGCCATCGGCCAGCGTCACCGTGACGTTCCCTGCCGCAAGGGCGAGGGTGTACGTGGCCGTGCCGCTGGCACCGGGGTTGGCGACGACGTTGCCAGAACCGGCTCGCACGGCGAGCGCGCTCGCGTTCTGGCTCGCCCAGACGATGGGCGCCGGGCAGGAGACGGCGTTTTCCGTCACGATCGTGCAGCCGGCCGTGCCGGTCAGGTTGCCCGTCGCCGCGGGCGGCGTCGGCGGGTTCGGTGTGGTGGAGCCACCACCACCCCCGCCGCAGGCGGCGAGGGCGGCGATGGCGCCGCCGCCGATGACGAGGCGCGCGATGCGCATGATCGTCTTGAGGAGGGAGGCGCCGCCGAAGGCGGCGCCTGACTGGAGCTTTTTCATGTCGGTACCTCGGCCCCGGCGGGGCCAGTATGATTGAAAGGAATCCCTAAGCCGTGATGTGAAATTCGTGAGTGTATACGGGTTTAATCGTCTACACACAGACATCACACACAACAAGGGGCTCATAGATAATTATACAGGATTGTAGCACTCTTGTCAACCCCCCCCCCACTGCGTCTAAGGCACGAGCTAGAGTAGAGAGTGAGCTATTCCTCTAGTTACACGGATTACCATTAGTTCCACAGTCTTCCGGCTTTTCGTAGAACACGACAATGAGCTGACTCATTCTAGGTGTCTCGTTTGGTGCGGTGCAGTTTATTGTGAAGGTGACATTCTGATAAAAACCTTTAGAGGCAAGTGTCTTTGAGCCAGATTTTGGAAGCGCGCCACTCCAGTCTGTTCTCCCTTCATTATTTGAAGCAGTACATGAGCCACCACTTTCTGCGTTGTCGTAGTTCCAGGTGAGGACTGTTGAGCCAGGAAACTCAACGACGCCGTCTGGGTTTGAGGATGTGAAGCTAAGTGTGGTTGGAGTGTAAAGAGGGTTATTCCCTGACGTTCCAAATGCGATATTAACATCCGCTGGGTTTACAGTGAGGTTGGTAGTCCCTGAAATGGAAGCGCCTGGTTGGTTGGATCCTGGAGCGCCTGTACAGGTAACAGTCACTGAATACGATCCGGGTCCAGGGAAGTAGCCGCTAGGGAGTGGCCATGTTTGTTCGTAGTTTGCGCTTCCATCTGGGTTGGCAACATACCCTCCGGTTTGGGTGCCGCTTGCGCCAGGAGTGTTACCACTTGCGACACATGAGTCTTGGACTACGTTTTGGGCTCTAAAGAAAATGTTCACAGGCTCTGTGACAACGATTTCTACTGCAAGTGCTACCGTGTAAAGTGATGCGGTTGCTATACCAGCAACAAAAAGAGCGACAGATTTTTTGGTGGAATTTGAAGAGGTGAGTTTCATACGTATGTCCTAAAGGATATACTTGTAGTATATACGCACTCATGTGTCGCATAGACTCACTATACACAGTATGAAGCTACGCAAGAATCTGAAACGCATTCTCAGTCGTGCCGGCAACCTTAGAAGTGTGAGCGACGTTAGGACACGAAATGCTTCATTGTCTGTCTTTTCTACTAATGATGCTGCTCTTATTTTCTCGTATGTAAAGAGCTGTAAGGATACCTTTATGGCTAACATGAGTGCGGAGGAGCTTCACGTGCAGTGCCTCAAAGCTATCTCTCAAGAGTATTCTCCATCGGTTGTTAAGCGTGTTGAGCAAAAGCTAAAGCTCTTTTTTGCGGTTGATATTGTTATATGGGTTGAGGGAAAGCTTAGAGGGTCACAAGTGAGAGCGTGCCCAAACGGCTTACTTGACCTTACTAGCCTTTTTATTGCCACAATTTCTGATATTCGGTTTCGACCTCTGACCACCAAAGAGTTATCTCATGCGAGATGTGAAGTTGTCTTTGTCAAAAGCCAAGGCGAGGAACTTTCTAGTGCTCATAGTAGAATGCTACTTGATACGTCCTATGCGTACCGTGCAAGTGTTTCATCATTTGATGCGTGGTACATGCCGCCTACCTTTAATGTTCGCTACTACAGAACAGTGCATGAGGCGCTTACGAGCCTTTATGAAGATAAGCTTAGCGGCCTTGCGACTCAAGGAGTACGTTACTTTCGCCATAACGTGCTTGATTTTATTGAAGATGTTAATGGAACGGCGCTGCCCATTAAAGGAACACTTATACGCCGAGAGCAGAGCTTTACTTTAGCGAATGATTCAAGGCTGGAACGTGCTGTGGCTGGTCTTACTCAACTTTGCCAACATATACGAGACGATGGAAGTGTTCGGGTTGGAATTCCAGCAAGTGGAGGGGTCGATCTTGAGCAGATGGATTATATAAGAACTGCGTATACACTCTACGCTCTTAGTGTCGCGAGGTCTGCTCTTAAAGAGAGGTGGTCTTTATATCATGAAGAGAAGTTTCAGGTTGTGGCAAGTTTTCTTCGTCAAGAGATCGTCTTGTCAGATAAAGTTCCACATGAAGAGAGGCTCTATGCGCTTATCTACATGTCACTAGCAGTAAAGCATGGTGGAAATGCAGTCTACGCAAAGGAGACAGCAGATGCTGTCGAAGAAATGCTGACCAGGCGAATCGAAGAAGTGAAAGAGGTGAGTTTGATCCTTACTCTTGCATACTATTATCAGAGTCGTAAGACGGACAGAGGTGAAGTGCACGCCAACCTCTTGTTTGAGAAAGTATTTGTTGACCTTGAAGACAAACAAGGTCGAGGGATTTCAATCGACTACGCAACGTACGCAGGACTTCTCTATGCGGCAAAGAGTAAGGAGAGTCACCTTGCTCGAAAAGGGGCTCGCTTACTCACTCTTTTCAAATCATTACTGCGAGAGGATGGACTCTTTCCAGCTAGTTCAACACATCATCATTTCTATGCAAGAGGCTCGTCTCGTCTGTTTGAGGTCTGTGCTGTACTTCAAGATTTCAAAGAGGCAAAAGAAATAGCGCTCTCTCTTCTAGGCGGTATTGAAAGTCTGCGTTACGATGCGACAACACTTTTTTGCGTCCCAAAGGAATTACATGCCCATTTTATGGGTGGCATACGAGAAAGTGAGAACGATAGAAGTGTCTACGCCGATGCGCAGGGGCACTACATAGTAGGCATGCTTAACCTACTTAGACACCAGTAAATGTCTACGGTTTGTAGAATTGAACTGTGACGTATGCAGAAGTTTCACTTGGTGGATCGCATGCGTTTCCAGCACAAGAGCAGTTAGAGCAGCTGCAGTCACCGCCAGCGCCGTCCGCGGCAGCCTTTTCTATCGAGAATATTGGTGACTCGAGCATCATTTCTTGAAGCTGATCACCGCTTTTATTGCCAAGTAGTAGAAATCCAGCGACTCCACCGACTGTTAAAGAGGCCCAGGCAAGCATCTTTTTGTGCGCTTTCTTTATCATATGGTTAAAGGATACAAGATGGTACATGCCTTAGCAATGGCAAGACTAGAGCATCTGTGGATTAGAAGGTATGCTTAGAAGAGTGTGAGGGAAGCAAAAAAGGAAGACAAGTTAAAAGTTTACATAAAAGAGCATGTGTTCTTGGAGGCTTCAAGCGAAGTAATGCCAGTGCAGGCCGACGGAAGGCCATCTCCATGGATTTTTGATTTTAAGAAAGTGATTCTCCGAGAGGAATTTCTCGCGCTTTATGTAGAACGGTTCTTCGCGTCACTTACACATAAAGGCGCTTTTCAAATAGCTGGACTTGAAGTGACGGCGCTTCCGCTTCTTGCTGCTATCGTACGAGAAGGCGCTTCGCGTGGTCAACATATTAATGCTTTTTTTATTCGTAAGTCACGAAAGAAGCATGGCTTGCGTAATATAATCGAAGGGAGTGTTGCTAACGCTCCAATTGTGCTTATCGACGACATTATAAATAGTGGGGAGAGTTTTCAGTATCAAGTGGCGCTACTTGAGCGGTTAAAAGAAGAGGGTTCACTGAAAGCATCTGTCTGTGAAGCGGTTGCTATCATCCGCTACCGTGATAGTGACGCATATGCCAACTTGCAGAAGTCGCTCACGGTAACCTCCTTTTTTTCACTTACGGATTTTGAGCTTACGTCACTTAATTCCGACACCAGACTCTTGCCGCGAGTTAATCCATATCGTCTCTTGTGGGCTAAAAGAGCTACTAAAAGTAAGTTGTCGACAGGAGAAGAGCTTTTGTACAGTCAGCAGCTCCTCATCCATGAAGATAGGCTTATCGTTGGTGACCACTACGGTTGCTGTATTGCGTATAACATTACGACTGGAGCAGTTGTGTGGGAGAAGACTTCGTTTACGAAGCGACTTGACCCAGTGATAGCCGTCGTCGGTGCATCTCAAAATGTCATAACTGCAACTCGTGACGGTGTCGTGCAAGCGCTTGCCATGAAAGACGGTAAAAGGGTTTGGAAACTACAGACAGACAGTAATTGTTCCTCAGCGTCTACCTCTCCTGATGGGAAAATTATTTTTCTTGGCGGTTATAGTGAAAGGGTGCGTACTCAAGGAGCGCTCTATGCCTTTGCTACAGAAAGTGGACTAAAACTATGGGAGAGTACGTTTGAGGCGCCGCTTTTTGGAGGGGTTCTTTATGATGATAACGATGCGTGTGTCTATTTTGGACTAGAAGATGGCACACTGTACGCACTTGATGCTCGTTCTGGGACGGTTATTAGTCTGTGTAAGACAACGCTCCGCCCACGAGGTTTGCCGGTTCTTGATAGAGATAGCGTCTTTTTTTTCGGCACCAAGGAAGATGACGAAGAAAGGGCCGATATGGTGATATGTAGACGCAAGACTCTTACTAATTGTGTAGAAAAAACAATCTCTTCATTTGGTTTTGCTGCTTCAGGCCTTATCTCTCAAGACACACTTCTTGTTCCCTCTCTTGATAAGCGAATTTATGGCATTAATCCATCATCACACGCGGTAACGTTTGAAACGTCTTTGGGGGCTCGGAGTTTTGCTCAGCCTATTCAACATAAGAGAGGTGACAGTAGTGGTGTCTTCTTTGGCACAAACCAGGGGAAACTTTTTGAGTATTCATTGAAAGAGGGCCGTTTTGTTTCTGTGACGTATGTTGACCAGAGAATTACCACTATGCGCATCTCAGAGGGGGGTCTTATCGTTATACGTACATCAAACGGCGACGTATACACGCTAGACACTTTGCAGTAAGGCGATTACTAAAGTAGTTATGCACAGCAGCTTGATGTTCTTCGGAGCTATACTTTTATCTATATGGAAGAGCTATCACGTAAATTAGACGGAGTCTCGAAGAAAGTTCGGCGCTACACTAAAGCAGGTACTCATACGGTAAGAGGTGGCGCTGTGGCGCTTATCGTTCTACTCGTTGTTGTTGTCTATAATCTTACATCTGATCTTGGCAACACCTCTTTAGGAACAAGTGAGAAAGATTTTCGTCAGGCTCTTCAGCTTGCGGTGGGTGGCGTCAATCCAGCCCCACTTCAAAACTTCTTTGTTGCCAAGGTTAAAGCAGGCACAAATGACGACGCTACGAAGTCAGCTGTTTATTGGATTACTCACCGTTTCTTTGACAATGGGGGAGACATCTACGAAATATACGATTTCGTTAATAGCAACCCGGAACTTGTTTTCCTAAAAGATGCCGAAAAAATTTACCCCGACATCTTTGAGAAAATTCGAAAGAAAGAAGTGACGAACTACAGTGGAGACGCCTTGCTTGCGCTACTTGCTTATTATGAGGCGATTGACAGGCATGGGTATGCAAATATGGGTGTCTGGGGTATCGCTGCAAACAAGTACACAGAGTTTGCATACTATTCACATAATGAGCATTTGAAAAATCCGAATGCAAAGTACACAAAAGCGGCTGAAGACCCTCGCACAAATCGTGTTATTTGGATGAATAAGGCTGAGCGTTTTCTTGAAAAGGCTAATGAGCATTTGTTCATGATTGCTGGAAATAGGAGAGATGTAAACGATCTTGCAAATATCAAGATGATCCCTGACGATCTACTTGTTGGTCTTAATCAGTACGCAAGCGCGGTTGAGAACATGCGGGCATTTGGCCGTGTGTTTGATATGCCGTACTCTACGAGAGAGATATACGACTTTAATGAAAGACTCGCTAAGAGTACCGTGCCTCGATTGTACTTCTTTACCAATTACCTCTACGCAACATCCCTTATCTATGGCGGTACTGCAACGGAAGAAAATTTAAAAGCGCCTGTAGAGAGGCTGGTCGGTTATGCGCGATCAACCCCTAAAGATGATTGGAGACAGAGCGTGTCACGTGTCCTTTCTTCAAGATATGACAGTAAGCCGGGTGATGCAGGAATGTATGCAGTTGATGTTGTAAAAGGGATCGCTGAGAGAAGTCCGCTCTTTGCTGAGTGGCTTAAGGAGAATGGTTGGACTGACGCCGACCTCCAAGCATTCTAGTGTGTGGTACACTCTCGCCTATTATGCGAGAAGCTGTTTTTTCTCGACGTCAAAGTGAAGTTGAGGTAGACACTGCGCCATCTCTTGTTTATATAAATGAAAAGGAAGCAAGAGGTAGTTCTCTCCGAGCTCTTTTGCGGAAAGTCATTCTTACGAAACTCTTTAGGGTTAAGGAGGCGACGCTCGCAGTGTTGCCACTTAAAACGTCTCTACTCTCAGTGAGGGAGACGCTAGAGGGGTACAGGAAAGAAGGTTTTATTTCAGTGTATGGTGAAGCGCCTACGTACGTTGATTACCCACCGCTTAACTTTTTCGGTCTTCAGTTCGCGATCGATAGTGAGAGTTATGTGTGGGCATGGGGATTTACTCTGCCGTATCAAGACAAGAAGCTTGCACTTCAGAAAGCGTTTTGGGAGGCACTTGAACGGCACGCAACATTTTATGTTCAAGGTTCTACAACTGCGTTGTATCCAAAACTAACTGAGGGTGACGCAAGATGGTTGTGTAAGCAAGTTCCGCAAGTAACTGATTTCCAAAAAAAGCAATTTAGTTTTCTCTCTCGGGAGAATGATTTTGGTCGGGTGATGGGTTTCCGCTCAACCTCACTTACTGGTTACGGATCACGATTTCTGCCTGTCGAAGCGTTTTATTGGGGTAAACATGGATTTGCTAATCCTATCTTTTTCCAAGAGCCAAATACAAATGGAGGAGGGGGTGGCATGTCGGTATCCCAAGCAAAGGTGTCTGGAATATACGAGCTTATAGAACGTGACCTCTTTATCGCTACGTGGTATAGCAATGCAAAACTTACAAAAGTAGAAGTTGGAGCAGATTTGCCAGAACTTTACGCGTATTTAAAAAAGGCAACAGATCATTTCAATCTTGAGATCTACTTTTTTTCGCTCAGGTTCGATATTAACGCTACTACTATATGGTGTGTTGTCATTGATCCAGTGCTCAATTTAGTATCATGTGGGGCAAAAGCCTCATCGTGTGCAAGGGTATCCCTTGAAGGGGCGCTTTCTGAGGCGCTCGCAGTTCTCTATTCTATTCGTTCAAAACGGGAGACTGCAACTATTTCACAAGAGATGATTAAGCGAGTCTATGAAGCTAAGAGTCTAGGGGAGGTTGACGTTGATAAGGCAACGCGTACGCACTTTTACTGCAACGAAAGAGGTGTAGCCTTCTTACGCAAAAAGCTGTTGGGTAACATAGTGCTACATACCACAAGCGGTGAGCTTACAAAGAATGATCTGCAATTTAGTTCGCCTGAAGTGGAGCTTAGATTTCTTATCAATGAGTTTAAGGAACTTGTAAAAAAGAAAGGTGAAGAGTACCACCTTTACTCGCATGTACATCGTTCTTCGTGGCTTGATAAGGCAGATTACGCCACTGTGATGGTGTTTTGTCCTGCGCTACTTAAGTTGCATCTTGAGGAAAAGTTCGCCGCGCTTGTTACACCGCGGTTGTTTGAATACGCAAAGCTTCACGGTTCATCTGTTCGCTCAGAAAAAGATTTAGAAAAAATGCCACACCCATTTGCTTAGCTGTATGTTTAACTACCTTTTTTACCTCGCTGCGACGAAGAGACATCAATCTTCCGATAGGATGCCTGAAACCAAGTCACTTCCCCCGGAACTTTTGACAACCTACTTTAAACGGTACGAGCGTTTTCCGCTGTATGAGCTTGAGAGACCTTCTCAGGTAAAGGTTGGACTTACGGAAGCAATTATGGGGAGAGTTTCTGCACGAGAATTCGCAAAAAGTGAAGGCAACGTTATGTCTACGCTCTCTCACATCCTCTTTTTTGGTGCAGGAGAAATAAGTAAAGATGCGCATGACGGGAGAGGGAGACGAACGTACGGTAGCGCGGGTGGCAGATACCCGCTTGAACTCTATGTTCTTGTTTTTGAAGACTGTACAGACTTAGGCAAGGGGCTCTATCATTATGATGTGTTCTCGCACGGACTGCGTCTTCTTAAACAAGAGGTACCGACTAGAGATGAGGTTGCTGTCCACACGTATCATTTTTTTAAAAATTCCCAATTTGCTATTTACATAACAGGGGTTATGTGGCGCACGACTCAGAAGTACGGTGAGCACGGCTACCGCCTAGCGCTTCTTGAGGCCGGTAGTGTCATGCAAAATTTGGCTCTTATTTCAACAGCACTTTCACTTGCTCACGTAAGTAGTGGACGACTTGTCGAATGGCTTTTCGAGCCACTTCTAGACATTGACGGACTTGAGGAAGTATTGCTTCATGCTATGTATTTTGGGAAAGGGGTGTAGAAGTGTTGTGTAAAGTGCAGGCTGCATGCTCTTGTGATAGAATGCCGTCACTATGAAAACAAATGTGATAAAGACAGTCATTCTTGTTGTTGCTGCAATGGGTGGCATTGTCTGGTACCTGATGACATCACCTAAGCCGTTTGTCTATGGCCTTGATTTAGCGGGTGGTGTTGCGCTTACGTATTCAATTGATACAAGTAAGCTTCCGGCAGATGCTTCAATTAAAGAGTCGGTGGAGTCGTTGCGAGATGTCGTGGAGAGAAGAATAAATATTTTTGGGGTTCGTGAGCCAGTTATCACCACTCAGTATGCGACTCTTGCTAAGGAGTGGCGCCTCTCTGTCGAACTCCCTGGCGTTACAGACTTAACTGAAGCAAAGAAGCTGATCGGTGAGACGCCAACACTTGATTTTCGTATTCTCTCTGATCAAAAGAAAGCTGAGCTTAAGCTTGGCACAAGTACTCAGGCAACCGCGCAAGATTTTGTGCAAACTCCACTTACTGGAACATATGTTGAGCGATCAAGGCTTATCTTTGATCAAACAACAAGCCAGCCTTTGGTTGAGCTTACCTTTAACAGTGATGGGGCGAAGCTATTTGCTGCGATAACTAAAGAAAATAAAGGGTTACAGGTGGGCATCTTTCTTGACGGTAGTCCTATAAGCATTCCGTTTGTTCGTGAGGAAATTACAGAGGGTAAGGCTACGATTTCTGGTAATTTCAGCGTCCAAGAAGCTAAGACCCTCGTTGGAAGGCTTAACTCAGGGGCGCTACCTGTCCCTATCTCACTCTCTGGCACAAGTGTTGTGCCGCCTCACCTTGGAGAAAAAGCGGTTGAGACTGCAACACATGCAGGACTTATATCGTTTGGGCTCATCGCTCTCTTTATGGTCATTTGGTACAGACTCTCTGGTTTTGTTGCGGTGATTGCTCTTATCTCGTATGTCATTATGACGCTTGCGCTCTTTAAGATTATTCCAGTTACTCTCACTGCGGCTGGACTTGCTGGCTTTATCATCTCAATCGGTCTTGCGATCGATGCAAACATTCTCGTTTTTGAGCGAATGAAAGAAGAGCTAAAGCTTGGCAAGAGTTTTGAGGATGCAGTCCGCGTCGGGTTTGATAGAGCGTGGACGTCCATTCGCGACTCACACATCGCAGCTATCATCATCTCACTTATTCTTTTCTGGCTTGGTACGTCAGTGGTGAAAGGGTTCGCCTTCACGTTCTTCTTGGGGGCGGTGATCTCGCTTGTGTCAGCACAGCTTATCTCACGACTTCTACTAAGGGTGATTCTTCCTAAGAATCGAGGAAAGCTAGCAAACTTTTTGTTTGGCTCAGGATTTACACGATAACGATACGAGTATGATAAGTATTACGAAATATAAAGCGCTTTTTATCGGAATTGCTCTTACCATGATTGCGGGATCGTTTGCGACCATCTCTATTTTTGGTCTTAAGCAAGGTATCGATTTCACTGGTGGAACGATTATTGATCTTGATTTTGCGTCATCATCACCTAGGTTTCTTCTTGATGCAGAGCTTAAAGATACAACGAGTTATGATCTGGGTAACGGTTCAGTAAGGCTTATCTCCTCAAGAAGTTATGATGACCTTATTGTCGAAGTAAGACAGGTTGCTGCGACTGGAACGCTTCCTTTTACTGAAAAAGCCGTTAACACTGTCGGGCCGACACTTGGAGCAGAGATGAAAAAGAAAGCGCTCATTGGTATAGCTGTAGCTATTCTCGCAATACTTGCCTTCATCGCGTTTGCGTTTCGTCACGTCTCTCAGCCAGTCGCGTCTTGGAAGTATGGACTTATCGCTATTGTTACTTTGCTCCATGACATCGTGATTCCTACTGCTGTGTATTCATATCTCTCGCATGTCCTTGGCTTACAGGTCGACACTCTTTTTGTTGTGGCGCTTCTTACAATCCTTGGTATCTCTATTTCAGATAAGATCGTTGTCTTTGACAGGATCCGCGAGAATTTAAAATCTGGAACCCATAAAGCGTTTAATGAAATCGTTGATGTTTCGCTACGCCAGACATTCACTCGCTCGATCAACACATCGGTAACTGTTGTGCTCGCTCTTCTTGCGCTTTTCGTGTATGGGCCAGAATCAACTAAGTATTTCTCACTTATTCTGATGATTGGCATGGTGGTAGGTACGTACTCTTCTATCTTCGTCGCTTCAAACCTGCTCACGCTCGTTGTTCCAAAGTCAAAGAAGTAGAAGATTAGGCATTTGTGGTAGCTTACGGACTTTGTTGTCTGCTATACTATTTGCATGCTTTTACTTCACGAAGAGCTTGCGGCAATAGTCAATTACTGGGTTTCTGTAGCAGCGCTTGTAGGCTTTTTTGTGCTTATCTCATGGGCGGTAGACCTTCTAATTATCAGGCTAAAGCGTGGAAAAACTGCCGAGCTTAGGCGCCTCTATGTCCATATAGCAAATCTTTCACTACCTCTTGGGTTTGTCGCGGCACTCTTTGGGCTTATGATGAGTCTTTTTTATTCGGAGTATATCGGCTATATACCATGTTTCCTCTGCTGGCTTAGTCGTATCTTAATGTATCCGCTTGTTGTTCTTTTTGGTATTGCGTGGCTAGTTAAGGACTTTAAGGTCTATCGCTACACTGCGGTATTGTCGATGCTTGGTATGGTGCTTTCGCTTTACCACCACGCGATACAGATGGGATATGACCCACTTATTCCATGCGGAAGCGCTGGACCGTTTGTCGACTGTGCTGTCCCATCCTTTGTTCAGTTTGGGTTTGTCACATTTCCATTTTTAGGATTTGTGATGTTCCTTTTCTTCTTCCTGCTTTCGCTTACCATGCGAATGCATCATAAGCAGTCGGTGAGATAGGTATGAATGTCGTTCGTGCAACTGTAACGCTCCTTATTCGAAATGATGGTGCGGTATGTTTAGCAAGAAAGAAGAAGGCGATCCACAAGGAGGGAGGAGAAATCTCATACAGTCTTGGAATGTGGAATGGATATGGCGGCAAAGAGGAGCGTGATGATCGCAATATTATAGACACCGCACTTCGTGAACTTCTACAGGAGTCAGAAGTTATTGCAGAAAGGGAAGATCTAAAGAAGTGTGCCGTAGTCTTCTTTCATGACGGAAGAAATGACGACAAGCTCTTTATGGAGGTCCATTTTTTCACAACAGAAAGATGGAAGGGTTCTCCTCACGAAACAAATGAAATGGGTCCGCCAAGCTTTTTCTTGGAAGATGAAATACCGTATGAAGAAATGATGGAAGCCGACAGGGAGATTTTTACTCGTATCTTGCGCGGCGAAACGTACACTGCCAAAGTTACTTTTTACAGTAAAGGAGAGGCATCAAGGTTCGAACTTATTTCAAGGGAATAATGCCCACCTCTTTGCAAAGTGCTATGACTTTGTCTACTGTTTCTTGGACGTTTAAGTGGGTTGAGTCAATGATGTGACCACCTGGAACTAATGCCACGAGCCTCCCGTGTTCTCTCGTCATGTCTTTGTGGTCTCTTAGTTGTAACTCTTGAACAAGTCCTTCAAGGGTTTTGCTGGAGTGTATGTGCTGCTCGTCATGAAGACGACGCTTCGCTCGTACGTAAACGTCGGCGTCTAAGTATAGTTTTACTTTTGCGTCAGGAAAGACTGTTACTCGCATGTCCCTACCTTCCGCGACGAGCCCAGGAAATTTAGCCATGTCTCGCTGTAGTCCGTGGAGCACTTCACGCAGTTCAGGAACTGGACTTATAACACTTGCATGATTTCCGTATTCTTGGGACGAAATTAAAGGCCACACATCGTGACCTTCATACATGACTTGCTTTCCTATAAATTGAGGAGAGAGCGCTTTTGCGGCCTCAATGACTGCTTCTGTGTGTGACAGATCGACCCTATTTTTAATGCAGTGGTACGCAGCAAGACGGTAGAGAGCGCCTGAATTTAAGTAGTGGAACCCAAGAGTCTCCGCAACCTTAAACGCAATGGTTCCTTTACCGGAAGCGACAGTGCCATCAATTGCGATTACAGGGATTTGATGGACTTCAATCATGTTTTTAGTATAGATGAAAGCGGGCGTTTGCTCAACTTCTGCTACGTTTGTCGTCCACAGCGCCATGTGGGTCGGCAGGGGGTGTTGGCGGTGTGGTTTAAGGTATTATTTGGTATCAAAAGACAGACCCTCTTGTTTGCCAGTATTTTGCGCTACTCGGCACAATCGTTGTTCACAAATCGCTTGACTTTAGGCTTTGCTAGATATATAATAGCACCCACTTCTCAGGTTTGAGGAGTTTGATTTTTCAAGGAGCAGGCAACCTTCAAAGAGGTAACCTTAACCAAAGAAAGCTCAACAATGAACATTGTCAATTTCATAACGACAACATAACACAAACAAGTGCGGCAAAAGAGTGTTTTCAAGAAAACTTTCTTTTGCCTTGATCTCTTTAAATAGAGTTTGATCCTAGCTCAGGATGAACGCTGGCGGCGTGGATAAGGCATGCAAGTTGAACGGAACTAATCTGACGGAAGCGTTGAGTAAGTAGCAATACAAGCGATATGTGGAAGACAGACAGTTTAGTAGCAAACGAGGTAGTATAAATTAGGAACGTACCCCTAAGTCGTGAATAGCCTGCCGAAAGGCAGAGTAATACACGATATCCCGCAAGGGGAAAGGTTTACCGCTTAGGGAGCGGCCTAATCAGTATCAGCTAGTTGGTAAGGTAATGGCTTACCAAGGCTATGACGCTTAGGAGAGGTGAGAGCCTGACCTCCGCGGATGGGACTGACACACGGCCCATACACCTACGGGTGGCTGCAGTCGAGAATCTTCCGCAATGGACGAAAGTCTGACGGAGCGACGCCGCGTGATCGATGAAGTGCTTCGGTATGTAAAGATCTTTTATCGGGGAAGAAGTTTATTGACGGTACCCGGTGAATAAGGACCTGCAAAACTCGTGCCAGCAGCAGCGGTAATACGAGTGGTCCAAGCGTTATCCGGATTTATTGGGCGTAAAGGGTGTGTAGGAGGTTTCGTTAGTCTTTTGTTTAACCCTCGGGCTTAACCCGAGAACGGCAAGAGAAACGGCGAGGCTAGAGGTTGTGAGGGGTGAATGGAACTCATGGTGTAGGGGTGAAATCCGTTGATATCATGGGGAACACCAAAAGCGAAGGCAATTCACTGGCACATACCTGACTCTGAGACACGAAAGCGTAGGTAGCGAATGGGATTAGATACCCCAGTAGTCTACGCCCTAAACGATGTTCTCTCGCTATTTGGAGTATCGACCCTCCAAGTGGCTAAGCTAACGCGGTAAGAGAACCGCCTGGGAAGTACGAGCGCAAGCTTAAAACTCAAAGGAATAGACGGGGAGACGCACAAGCAGTGGATTATGTGGTTTAATTCGATGGTAAACGAAGAACCTCACCAGGGTTTGAAACCCACATGAAAGCTCTCAGAAACGAGAGCCCTCGCAAGACTAGTGGGCAGGTGATGCATGGCCGTCGTCAGTTCGTGGTTTGAACTGTTCCCTTCAGTGGGGTAACGAACGCAACCCTTGTCGCCTGTTATACGTGGCAGGCGAGACCGCCACACTCAGTGTGGAGGAAGCGAGGATGACGCCAAGTCAGCATGTCCCTTTGATACCTTGGGCTACACACATGTTACAATGGTCACTACAAAGAGTCGCAATGCCGGAAGGCGGAGCTAA
>JACCDR010784169.1_pt1 | contig 97283 bp, 71 predicted proteins | sample 7446431 | NCBI WGS metagenome assembly JACCDR01 (sample SAMN15323443, study PRJNA562643) | freshwater metagenome | isolation source: river surface water | place: USA:Blue River Watershed | collected 2017-08-17
ATTTTGAATCCGCTGCGTCTACCGATTTCGCCACCTAGGCATTAGGGGAGTGTTTTGAGGTAAACGCCGTCATTATACAAAGGCAATCTATTGATGCAAGTAAAAATTTTGTCATTTGGTTTGTTTGCGCAAAATTAAAGCAGTTTGCGGGCAAATGCCGCGCTAACTGCGGTGTGGATGGTTTTCTGTCAGGGTGCTGCGTGCTAGACTTGGCGCATTGTGCATCGTTGGTTTTGCTTTAATTCCTGGCTGCGTTACGCAACTCACATTAGGCAATCATCGATACGCAATCAACATTACGCTATTAACATTAGGCAACAGCCGTTACGCAACTGCCGTTACAAAACAGGGCTGTGAACACTGCTATTGCTGGGCAGTGCTGCCCTTATTTGAAATTTTTGCCACATGCAGGTTTTATGACGCAGTCTCCATCATCTTCGAATACGCCCACCCCACCGCATGCCAGCACTGCTGATGCGCAGGATTATCGGCAAGCGCCGCGTGCTGGGTTGTGGCGGCGTTTGGGTGCCATCTTGTATGACGGTATGACGCTTATCGCCATCTTGATGTTTGCCATGGCGTTGGCGGTTGGTGCTGTGTCGGCGCTTGCGGCCATCGGGCTGATTTCGCTGCAAGGTTATGTCGATACCGCCGCCTATGTGCAAGCGCACGCCATTTGGTTTCAACTGTACATGTTGGCTGTGGTGTTGTGGTTTTACTTATATTTTTGGCTCAAAGGTGGCCAAACTTTGGGGATGCGCGCGTGGCGGCTGTTACTGGTGCAAACCGATGGCCAAACCATCACCCTGCGCCAAGGCTTGATCCGCTTAGCCACGGCCTTGGCAGGGCTTGGCACCTTGTGGATCTTAGTGCGTTACAAGCAAAAGCAAACCCTACAGTGCCAGCTTTCGAACACACAAGTGGTGCTGTTGACCAAAGCGCAAAGTGAAGCGCTGAACTTGCATAAAACCGCCCGTTAAGCCTGTGCTGGCGCGGGTATGCACTAAACACAGGATGCCGAAGTTGCTTACTGCATAAGCACGTCAAACTATTCGTGCGTCAAATTATTCGTACGTCAAAACGATTTACACGTCAAAACGATTCGTAAATCCAAATAAGCCGCAAGCCACATACCTCAGTTTGCCCGCCTTGTAAGCATAAAAAAGCGCAGTCAACACTGCGCTTCATGGCCTGACGATAACACTGTGCATCACTATTATTCGTCACTACTATGCATCACTATTATGCACAAACTACTATGCATCACTAGGCATCTGGCCGACTTGGCCAAACAGGCGACGTGCCTTGAGGGCAGCGTCGCTCTTGTTCTGCGTCGTATGGGAAACCGCAGCGCACGTGACCGCTTATTTCGACCGGCGGCGACTCACCAATGCGAGTAAGCCCAATCCCAATACCGCCACCGTGGCCGGTGCCGACACCGCCGCTGTGTTTGCCTTGCCATAACGCAGGTTATCGATACCAGCAAGATCAACTATACCGCCATAATTTAGCGTTTTTAAGGTAAGGCTTTTGAAGGTTTCGCCATTGGTGCCAACAACGCCGAAGAAACCGGTATTGGTAATACCTCTGAAATTGATGGCGAGCAGCGATTTACCATTGACCACCAACTGATAGTTGTCGGTTGGGTCGGTGTTAAACCAATTAAAACCAAAGGCAGAAACCGCCGTCTTGAAGGTGAAGGTAAACTCAGGTGCCTGGCCCGAACCTTGCCATGACAGATACTTACCGGTCATCCCCGTCTGGGCTACCGCTCGGATGCCATTGTTATCACTAGAATTTACCGTGGTTAACGTTAAATCTTTGGTGCTTTGGCTGTAGTTTTGCACTGAAAAACCACCCGTCCAAGCATCGAAAGTATCCAGCGTAGTTGTGCCGGCGTTGTTATTAAAAGCAGTAAGATCGGTATAGGTGATTAAGGTTGCTTGCGCTGGGGCAGCCAACACAGTTGCCAAACCTAATACAGCGGCCGTGGTGCGGATGGATGAGACTACAAACTTCATACAAACTCCAAAAGATTAAATGGGTGGTCGTGCTTGGCTAGCGGCGGCGCGTCCAAAGACGCGGTTCGCAACCGCAGCACTAAACGCGTAGCGCTAAGCAAAATGTAGGCCAATTTAAAAATACCTGTGGCATCAATATGCTATAAAAATTGACCGTGGCAACCGCATCGAGTTTGTAAAGAAATTAGACACAAGCAGCGCCAGTGCGCCACCCTATATGCGCTGCAATACATGCTTTGGGATGCAGCAAGCATCTATTGCGGCGCTAGCGCAGGTGCGATTTAGTCATTGCCCTTGCTACCTTGCTGCTGCGCGCGTTCTGCGGCCAGTGCTTTGGCAAAGGAGCAATCGCGATCCATTAAGCGTTTGTTTTGCTTATTGCTAAGGCCGCTGTATTCCGATTGGCGAAACGCACAAACCTGCTGTGCGGTAATCACCGGATCGACGGCAGGCGCTTGGGACGGCTGAATTTTCCAGTAGGTATTGTCTTGTGAATTGCTGGTGGCTGCGCGCGCAGTGGCAGCTGTGTTTTGAGCTGAACGCTGCGCAGCGTTTTGTGAAGTGCGAGATGTCGACGATGGCGCGTTTACATCTTGTTGGATATTGTCACTTGGTTCAGCGTTGTCACTACGTTTCGCATTGTCGCTTAGCTGAGCCACCGTTGCACTTGCCGCTGGCGAGCCGTCGGCTGGCAGTGCTGCATCCTCCGACTGCGCAGGCTCTGCAAGCTGTGCCGTGGTACTGGCTGCGGCGTTAGCGGCGGTCGAGCTGCCCTGCCCTTCGAGGGCGATGCCAGGTATAACTGCCGACGTCGCGGCTGGGCCCGTATTAGTGACAGTATTAGTGGCTGCGTTTGTGGCTAGCGCGGGGGCTAACGCCGCCGCCGTGGTCGGCGCCAGTGCGGCCGATGGCACCTCAGTGTTGTAGCGTAACGCACTGATCAGCAATATGCTCACCGCCAACAGCAAACCGCCTTTTAAGGCCAGCGCTTGGCGCGACCACAACCATTGTTTGGTCAGCTGTAAGGCGCCGGCACTGTAACCGTAAGCCAAGCGCTGCCGTAATTTGGCGGCTTTTTGCGCATAGCTTTGCCGTGCGGATGCCTCGCCCACGGCCATAGCGCCATCGTGCGCTTTTATTCCGGCCGTCGTGGATTTTTGTTTACTGCGATAGGGCTGCGCCCGTTGCTGCAATGGCCACTGCTGCTGCGTATCTTGCGCCGCCGCAATGGCGGCATCGATTTTTTGCCGAAGCAGCGCCGGTGTTAAACGCTGCGGTGCCGTATTGTTATTTGTATTGTTGTGTGTAGCGTGATGCGTCGCGCTGCTGAGGTTTTCATCAAAGGCGTGGGCAGCAGCATCAAGGCTGTCACTGCCGGCATGGCGTGCGCTCATTTGCGCCGCATCATCCGCACTCAGATCCTGCGCCGCGGCTTTGAGCACATCGGCAAAAGGTAACAACAGCAACGGCAAATTCACTTGCTTACAGAACGAGGCCTTAAACACCATGCTTTGCACATAGGCCTGCTGCGCCGCCAGTTGCTGCGCGGTCATGCTTGCCGTCTGTTGTGGCGCTGATGCCTGTGCTGTAAGTGACGGTGATGTAAATGACAGCCCACTCTCTGCTACGCCAGCCCCGCCAACGCTGCGCGGGCTATCGTGGTTAGGGTCCGTCACATCGATGGCCAGCACCACGCTAAAATCGTTAGGGTCCACCAACACAAAGTCAAATTGCAGCCGCGCCAGTTCAACTTGATCAAACGCCAAGCGCTGACTGGGTTCTAACTTGGCTTGCAACACGTCCGACATTTTTACCATGGCCAACATGCGGTAATCATCCGCTAAGGCTTGATGCAAAAATGGCTGAAAACGCGCCAAGGCATCGGCATTCATTTGACGAAGAGAAGCTGAATTCATATACACCCTTTTGCCATGCCCATGCTCTACACTGTACTCAAGGTGCTATTACACGGCCAGTTCAACGCTTTTTCAACAAGTAAATCGAACCGGCAATAAACAGCGCCGACGGCATCACAGCGCCAAACATCGGCGGTAACTGATACACCAATGCCACCGGGCCAAAGACCTCATTGCTCACCCAAAAAATAAAACCAGTTAAGATCCCCATCAGCACCCGCGCCGCCATCGTCACGCTGCGCAGCGGGCCAAAAATAAAGGACAACGCCGTTAATAACATGGCAATGATGGTCAGTGGCTGCAGTACTTTGCGCCAAAACGCCAATTGATATCGGCTGCTATCTTGCTGATTTTGTTCTAGGTAGTCGAGGTACTCGTTCAGGCCTTGCACCGATAACAACTCAGGCCGTACCGACACCACGCCCAATTTGTCCGGCGTCAAACCAGAGCGCCAGCGCTGCTGTGGCCACTGGTGCTGCTCAACGCGGGCATCGCGAAAGCTCAGCCGATTAACATGGCTCAACAGCCAAATACCTTGCACAAACTCCGCCGTTTTGGCGGTGGTAATGCCTTGCAGCGCCAATTCATCGCCGAATTCATAAATGGTGACATCTTGCAGTTGGCCATTGTCCGACACTTGCCGAATGTTGACAAAATCGGCGCCATCTTTGGCCCACACCCCTTGCTGCGCGGCAATTAAATTGCCACCCGACAACGCCTTGGCGCGTAACTCGCGGGCAAAACGCTCACTCGGCGGCGCCACCCATTCGCCCACTGCCATCACCAGCAACATCATCAGTAAGGCAGTTTTCATCACCGAACCTATGATTTGCAGCCGCGACATTCCAGCCGCCTGCATCACCACCAGTTCGCTGTTATTCGCCAGCATGCCAAGGCCTATCAAACCGCCAATCAAGGTCGCGATGGGAAAAAACATCACTAAATCACTCGGCAGCGAGAACAAACTAAATAACGCTGCCGTCAGCACAGTGTAATCGCCACGATCAATCGACCGCAGCTGATCGATAAAACGAAACATGCCCGATAAGGCAACCAACACCGTCACCGTCAGCGCCGTGGTGGCCAAAATCGTACGGCCAATGTATACATCCAAAATCTTAAGCATGATCGCCTCGCGCAGCTACCGCGTGCTGTGCCAAACGGCCCGACCAACGCGCTTTTAATCGCAACATAAATTGGGTGTTTTGCAGCAGCAAGCTCAGCGCAAACAATAACATCGCCAAATGCACCCACCACAGCCCCAACCACACCGGGATTTTTTCACTCTGCAAGGCGGAGCGGCACACAATCAACAAAATGTAATACAACAAAAACAGCGCAATCGAAGGCAATAGCCGGCCAAATTTACCTTGCCGTGGATTGACCCGGCTCAGGGGCACCGCCGCTAGCATCAGCAGCGGCACCGACAACGGGATCGCCAAACGCCATTGCCACTCGGCACTGGCTTCGGCGCTCTGTTGCTGCCACAGCTCCGCGGTCGACAAGCTGGTCAGTTTGCGCCGCCGCTGCTCCACTTGCTGTTCGCGAATTTGGATTTCATAACGGCCAAATTCGGTAATTTCATAGGCGGGCTGGCTGATTTCGCCCGCATAACGCCGACCATTGCCCAGCGTTAACCACTGCGCGCCTTGCGAATCTTCACTGACACGGCCAGATTGTGCGTACACCACAGAGGCTGTGCCTTTGGGGTCGGTGGGGATTTGCGCCAAAAACACTTTGGAAAGCTCGGTGCCATCTCGGCTCATATCCTGCACAAACACCACGGCCTTGCCATTGGATGTATATTTGAAACTACCAGGGATCAGCGTCGCCAAACCGGCATCGGCGTCGGCTTTTTCCAACAGCTGATATTCACGATCGCTGGCCCAAGGGCTGAGTTTTAGCGTCAACCCTGCCGCCATCGCCATCACCAATAACGACAGCAACAAGGTTTGCGCAGTAATTTTAAGCTCGCTACTGCCGGTGGCATGCAATACCGTCATCTCGCTGTCGGCATAAATTCGGCCATAGGCAATCAGCACGCCTAAAAACGCCGCTAACGGTAGAATCAACATCGCCAACTGCGGTAACTTTAACGCAACTAGCGTTAATACCAGTTGGCCGGCAATTTCGCCCTCTGAGGCATCTGCCAGTATTTTTACAAAGCGCTGGCTCACAATAATGGTGATCAAAATCAGAAAAACCGCGAATTGCGATTTCAGGACTTCGCCCGTCAAATAACGAAAAACAATCAAATGGCCCCCTAAAAACCAGTCTTTTTACTGGCAGGCTGACGATTTTTAAGTAAACTGCAAATTTATTGCAATTATTATCAACGAAAGTACGATGAAATCCGAGCTTTTTTATTGACGGCACCCCTACTGGCTGCAGTAAGCTCAGATCCACTTTTTGCCTCTGTTTAGAATCAGGAGTTCACATGGAGTTCAGCGTTAAAAGCGGAAGTCCGGAAAAACAACGCAGTGCCTGCATTGTTGTCGGCGTTTACGAGCCTCGCCGGTTGTCGGCGGTTGCCGAACAGCTGGATAAAATCAGTGAAGGTTATATCAGTAATTTACTGCGTCGCGGCGATTTAGAAGGCAAACCCGGCCAAATGTTATTGTTACACCATGTCCCCAATGTGCTGAGTGAGCGCGTGTTATTGGTGGGCTGTGGTAAAGAACGGGAATTGGATGAGCGGCAATACCGCCAGATCATTGCCAAAACTATCAGCACCTTAAACGAAACCGGTTCGATGGAAGCGGTGTGCTTTTTATCTGAATTGCACGTTAAAGGCCGTGACACCTATTGGAAAGTGCGTCACGCGGTGGAAACCACCCAAGATTGCTTGTACGTATTTGATAAGCTCAAGAGCAAAAAAGACGAAACGCGCCGTCCGCTGCGCAAAATCGTGTTTAACGTGCCAACACGTCGCGATTTAACCATCGGCGAAAAAGCCGTGGAGCATGGCTTGGCGGTGGCTTCGGGTATCAAACGCGCCAAAGATGTCAGCAATATGCCGCCAAACATCTGTACGCCAGTCTGGTTAACCGAACAATGCCTGAAACTGACCGAAATGTCTGACAAAGTCAGCATCGAGCTGATTGATGCCGAGCAAATGCAAAAGCTCGGTATGAATTCATACTTGGCGGTGGGCCGTGGTTCAGAAAACCCGCCACAAATGGCCGTGATCCACTACAAAGGGGCCACGGACGATAAATCACCGAGCGAGCAAAACGCCGCCACAGCGCCTAACACCGCAGCGCCAGCTGCACAGCATGTGGTAAACGCGGCCCCTATCGTGTTGGTCGGGAAAGGCCTCACGTTTGATACCGGCGGTATCAGCATCAAACCATCCGATGCCATGGATGAGATGAAATACGATATGTGTGGCGCCGCCTCTGTGCTTGGCGTGATGCAAGCCGCCATCAGTTTAGGTTTGCCGCTGAATATTATCGGGGTGTTGGCCGCGGCGGAGAACATGCCGGATGGTCGAGCCTATCGCCCAGGCGATATCCTGACCACCATGTCTGGCCAAACCGTGGAAGTGCTAAACACCGATGCCGAAGGTCGCTTGGTTCTCTGTGATGCACTCACTTATGTGGAACGTTTTGATCCCGAGGTGGTGATTGATGTGGCCACCTTAACCGGTGCCTGCGTTGTGGCATTGGGTAAACATGCCTCTGGTTTGCTGAGCAATCACAACCCATTGGCGCATGAGCTGATGAACGCCTCTGAACAAAGCGGCGATCGCGCGTGGCGTTTACCACTGTGGGATGATTACCAAGATCAGCTTGAAAGCGCCTTTGCCGATTTTAGTAACTTAGGTGGCCGTGCCGCCGGTACTATCACCGCGGCTTGTTTCTTATCGCGCTTTACAAGAAAGTACAATTGGGCCCATTTGGACATTGCAGGCACGGCATGGCGCAGTGGCGGCAAAGACAAAGGTGCCACAGGGCGCCCGGTGGCCTTGTTAACGCAGTTTTTAATCAACCGCGCCGGACATCATCCGGAGAGTTAATTCCCTGCGCCCCCGAAGGGCGCAGCTTGAAGCGGAACACCTGACACATGCACATTCAATTTTATGTGCTATCGCAAACTGAGCTGGCCGGGCAACCGCCAGCTCATTTTACTTTAGCCTGTCACCTCTGTGCGGATTTGTACCGTGCGGATCAACGGGTCTTTGTCTATTGCGCAAATCAGCAAGACGCCGAACTGCTGGATGAGGTATTATGGCGCTTTGATGCCGACCGGTTTGTACCGCATAACTTGGTTGGTGAAGGGCCTGCCCGTGGCGCTCCAGTCGAAATTAGCTGGTTACCCCCGCGCTCCGGCCGCTCGGTGTTGCTTAACCTAAGCCCTGTAGTACCGCCCTTTTACAAGAATTTTCAACAGATTATTGAATTTGTGCCGACCGATGAGGCTGCTAAAGCTATGGCGCGGCAACGCTTTAAACATTATCGCCAGCTGGGGCTTACCCCCGAAACCATACAGGCTGGCTGACATAGGGTCGAACCATGGAAAAGACATTTAATCCAAGTCAAATCGAACAGGCGATGTACCACGCCTGGGAAAGTAAAGGCTACTTCAAGCCATCAGGCGCCACTGAACAGGGCGCCTATTGCATCATGATCCCGCCACCGAATGTGACGGGAAGCTTGCACATGGGTCATGCCTTCCAGCAAACCATCATGGACGCATTAACACGCTATCAGCGTATGCAAGGCAAAAACACCTTGTGGCAAGTCGGGACCGACCACGCCGGTATCGCCACCCAAATGGTGGTTGAGCGTAAATTAGCCGCCGAAGGTCAGCCGGATCGGCATGCGCTGGGCCGTGATGCCTTTATCGAAAAAGTGTGGGAATGGAAAGCACAGTCCGGTGGCACTATTACCTCGCAAATGCGCCGCTTAGGTAATTCGGTGGATTGGGACAAAGAACGGTTTACCATGGATGATGGCCTGTCCAACGCCGTGCAAGAAGTGTTTGTCCGCCTGTACCAGGACGATCTGATTTACCGTGGCAAACGTTTGGTCAACTGGGATCCCAAACTGCATACCGCCATTTCAGACTTGGAAGTAGAAAACAAAGAACAAAAAGGTCACTTCTGGCACCTGCGTTACCCGCTGGCCGATGGCATCACCACCGCCGATGGCAAAAACTACATTGTGGTGGCAACCACGCGGCCTGAAACCATGCTGGGCGATACTGCCGTCGCAGTGAACCCTGAAGATGAGCGCTACCAAGCATTGATTGGCAAATTCATCGAATTGCCATTGGTCAATCGGCGCATTCCGATCGTCGCCGACGAACACGCCGACAAAGACAAAGGCTCGGGCTGCGTTAAAATTACCCCGGCGCACGATTTTAATGACTATGAAGTCGGTAAACGTCATCAGTTACCCATGATCAACGTCATGACACCGGACGCCACTATTGCTGCGCAGGGCGAATGCTTCCTCAGCAACGGTGAAGCACATCCGAGCATGACCGCCGCTATTCCGGCCGATTTAGCAGGGCTCGATCGTTATGCGGCCCGCAAAGCCATTGTCAGCGCTTTTGACGCTGCCGGCTTACTGGAAAAAATCGAAGAGCTGACCAACACCCTGCCCTACGGCGATCGTTCTGGCGTGGTGATTGAACCGCTATTAACTGACCAATGGTATGTCCGTGTGGCGCCAATGGCGAAAACCGCCATCGAAGCGGTGGAAAATGGCGATATCCAGTTTGTCCCCAAACAATACGAAAACATGTACTACAGCTGGATGCGCGATATCCAAGATTGGTGTATTTCACGCCAGTTGTGGTGGGGCCATCGGATCCCGGCGTGGTACGACCAAAGCGGCAAAGTGTACGTCGGCCGCAGTGAAGCGGAAGTGCGTCAGCAGTACGGTATTGCCGCCGATGTTGCGCTTCGCCAAGACAACGACGTGTTGGATACCTGGTTCTCGTCCGCGCTGTGGACCTTCTCTACCTTAGGCTGGCCAGAACAAACCGACGATTTAAAAACCTTCCACCCTACCGATGTGTTGGTCACAGGTTTTGACATTATCTTCTTCTGGGTAGCGCGCATGATCATGATGACCATGCACTTCATCAAAGACGCCGATGGCAAGCCACAAGTGCCGTTCAAAACGGTGTATGTGACCGGGCTTATTCGCGATGAAAATGGCGACAAAATGTCCAAGTCTAAAGGCAACGTTATCGATCCGCTGGATATGATTGACGGCATCAGCTTGGATGACTTATTGGCCAAACGCACCAGCAATATGATGCAGCCACAACTGGCGGAGAAAATTGCCAACCAAACCAAAAAGCAATTCCCCGAAGGTATTGAAGCCTCAGGTACCGATGCGCTGCGCTTCACGTTGGCGGCGTTGGCGTCCACCGGCCGCGACATCAACTGGGATATGAAGCGTTTGGAGGGGTATCGTAACTTCGTCAATAAGTTATGGAACGCCAGCCGCTATGTCATGATGATGACTGAAGGTAAAGATACCGGCAGTCAAGGTGGCACCTTGAGTTTGTCACTGGCTGACCACTGGATCCTCAGTCAGTACCAAGAAACGGTCAAGCAATTCCGCCATTATCTGGATAGCTACCGCTTTGATATGGCGGCCAATACGCTGTATGAATTTACCTGGAACCAGTTCTGTGATTGGTACTTAGAACTCACCAAACCGGTGCTGTTTAAAGGCAATGACGACCAGCAACGCGGTACCCGCCATACCCTGGTGACTGTGTTGGAATCCTTGCTGCGTTTGATGCATCCCATCATGCCATTTATCACCGAAGAAATTTGGCAAAAAGTGGCGCCATTAACTGGCAAAGTGGTGAATGCCGACGTCAGCATTATGAATCAGCCATATCCCGCCGTGGATGCCAGCTTGATCAAACCCGATGCACAAGCGGACATCGAGTGGGTGAAAGGCTTTATTCTGGCGATCCGTAATATTCGCGGTGAAATGGATATTGCGCCAACCAAGCCATTACCGGTATTGCTACGCAACCTCAGCACGGATGATGAGCGTCGGTTAACGCAAAACCAAGCCTTGCTGCAAAACTTAGCCAAGCTAGATAGTATTCAGGTGTTAAGCGCCAGCGATACTGCACCAGCCAGTGCCACGCAGTTGTTGGGCGGCATGGACTTGTTGATCCCAATGGCAGGTCTCATCGATAAAGATGCGGAACTAAGCCGGATCAGCAAACAACTGGAGAAGCTGCAGCAAGAAGCGGCCCGGGTCGAAGCCAAACTGGCCAACGAAGGCTTTGTTGCCAAAGCGCCCGAAGCCGTCCTGGCCAAAGAGCGGGAAAAACTGGCCGAAGCGCAAGCTGCGATTGCCAAGTTAACCGCGCAACAGGCGCAGATTGCAGCATTATGATGCGGTGTGATGTGATGTGATGTGATGTGACAGTTTTAGGTGACCGCTCTGATGTAAGATAGCACTTTCAACTACAACCTCGCCGGCAGCTTGCTGCTGCGGTTGTAGTTGAGGCGGTCACCTCAATCGAACACGTTACGTCGCTCACTTGCATCGGTTACGTTAAAACGCCGTATCACCGGCTGGTCACAGCGCTGCTCATTGCCACAAACGCACAAATCACCGCAAAAATCTCCACTTGAGCGTCACAAAAATTACCGCAAAAACTGCCCCACGCAAGCATTGAAGCAAATTGAATATTTGTTATCATATCCGGCCGCAAATTTCCTGCCATGCGCCGGAAAAACCCGGAACAAAACTCAAAACTACAAAGGCCCGCAGGCCACAATCTGCCAAAGCCCGAGTGAAATCAGACGATAACGTTGATTGTTATCGTGGTGTAACACAACCAGTCACCTGGCGTTTTTTGTAAGGAACCCCTGATGGATTCACCCAGTGCGTTAAGTTTGATCCCCCCTATTGTTGTGATGGCGGTGGCGATCTGGCTGAAAAGGCCAATTTTGGCCCTTGTTGTTGGTGCTGTGGCAGGTTTGCTGCTGCTATCGCCAATCGATTCCCTGAATAATTTTGCCGAAATCTCACTCAAAGTGATGCAAGATGAAACCATCGGTTGGTTGATCTTGGTCTGCGGCGGTTTTGGTGCCCTCATTAGCTTGCTGATCCACACCGGTGGCGCTTTGGCGTTTGGCCGATTTGGTGCGCAAGTGGCCAAAGGCCCACGCTCATCCCAATTTATGACCTTTGTGTTAGGTTGCTTGATTTTTATCGATGATTATCTTAATGCGCTATCGGTCGGCGAAGCCATGAAGCGCGTGACCGATAAATACAAAGTGTCGCGGCAAATGCTGGCCTATATCGTCGATTCAACCGCCGCACCAATTTGCGTGATTATTCCTATCTCGACCTGGGCGGTATTTTTTGGTGGTTTGTTGGTCGACAATGGTATCGCTGAAAAAGGCAAAGGCATTGAAGTCTATATCGATGCAATCCCTTACATGTTCTACCCTTGGGTTGCCGTCTTGGTGGTGATGCTGGTGGCGTTAAAGTTTATCCCTGCCATTGGCCCGATGAAAAAAGCCGAATTAGCAATGCAAAACGGCACCCCCATTGACTGTGAACTGGAAATTGGCCGGCAAAAAGTGGCTCAAACCGCCACCAGCCACCATGCACCAATGCCGCATCACACCAGTGACGAATATGCGGTACGCGCGGTCGAAGATGAATTTGAACACAGCAACCGACAAGGCAAACTGCATAACTTTGTCGTACCTATGTTGATGCTGATTGGTTTTACCATTTATTTTGACATCGATGTGCTTAAAGGCGTGATCGCCACGCTGCTATTCACCATGGCGTATTATTTTGCCCAGCGCTTAATGACCATCAATGAAATGATGGACGTGATGATGAATGGCTTTAAAAGCATGCTGCCCGCCATCAGTACGGTGATCGCCGCCTTCGTCTTTAAAGACGTCTGTGACAAAATGCTGTTACCACAGTACGTGATTGAAAATATGACCCCGTATATGAATGCCACTATGCTACCGGCACTGGTGTTTGTCTGTATGGCCATTTTATCCTTCGCGACCGGTTCATCATGGGGTATTTTTGCCGTGTCGATCCCAATCGTGATGCCACTGGCAACAGCGGTGAATGCCGATATCCCACTGGTGATTGGCGCGCTGTTATCAGCGGCATCATTTGGCTCGCAAGCGTGTTTCTACAGTGACTCAACGGTATTGGCCGCGCAAGGATCAGGCTGCGATCTGATGTCGCATGGCTTAACTCAGTTACCGTATTGCTTGATAGCGGCTACCATCGCCTTCTTTGGCTTTATAGCCATGGCGTGGGTGTAATGCGCACCAAGCTGCGCTTGATGCACTAAGACCACCAAATAATAATCGAATAGGAGGCGGGATCACTCCCGCCTTCCTCTCACACCCCACAGCCTTAAACTGCTTTTACAAGTTTTTGTCAAACCAATCAGTAACTTCAGTGATTATTTTATTACGATCTTCACTGATTCCGTGCGAAGCATTTGGTACAATCAAAAGCTTATGTGGATGTTTTATTTTTTTTAATTTCTCTGCCAACCTTATTGAATCGCTGACTCGCACCTGCTTATCGGATCCGCCATGAATCATCAAAATAGGTGTTCGCATTTTGAGCTTTTCAGGCCAATAGATAACGGACCTCTTTTCTAGTTCTTTTTTTCTATTTTCATGATAACTAGGGATTAATCGACTAAATACAAACTTTTCCATTTCCGGTCGGTATTTTATTTGATCAATAAGATCCGTGGGTGCCCCCCCCACTGCGGCAGCTTTAATTCTGGAGCTTTCTTTCAACGCTAAGTAAGTCATCATTCCACCGCGACTCCATCCAAACATGCCGATTCTATTTTTATCAGCATCAGCCATACCATCGATCAGCGGATACAACCCCAGAACATCGGCTAAATCTTTGCCTCCAAATTCATCACGACCTGTGTCAAAACTTACTGCTTCTGGCCATACGTCAGCCCCTCGGTACTGACTAGAAATTACAATGTAACCCTGTGCAGCTAAATACATATGATATTGAAACAAAGAGGAAAACTTTAAAGTGTGCTGTCGTATGTCATTTCCGCCTCTATTAATTATTATGACGGGATGTTTTTTAAAATATATTTTGACTTTTGGTTTTACAAGATAGCCTTTGACATAAATATCAGACACCTTATATATAAATTCATAACACACTAAATTATTTTTATAGTGCTCGAATTGCTCTTTTGAAATATATTTCATTATGCCTAATCTATCCTTGACAGGAACATTTGAAATCCAAGTTTCATACTCAGCTTTATCCTTAGTAAAGCAGTCATTCTGACGTATTAGATATTTGCTATTGGAAAATAAGGACAGCGATGAATTAAATGAAGCTCCTTGCGCTGAATTAAATAGCAAGAAGATAATCGTGAAAATAGAAAATAATTCTGACATACGTATGCCACTATTTTTATTTTTCATTTGAAACTCTTAAAATGGTGCATTTTATAGTTAGCAGCAAAATATGCATACACAACGACTCTTCAAATCAACTGCTAAGAATCTCACATATTTTCAAGATAGCATTCACACATGTTATTAATTTACTCTTGTTTTTATCAACTTAAATTTTTATTCATACGTCTATTTTAAGTACTTAATCTGCTGATTCATTTGGCTTGAAAACGCCGACTCAAAGCGCTACCCGCGCATCCGTATGAATATCTTGAGCATAAAATCGTACAGCTAGAGCAATTGAGGAAATCGTCATCGAATTTTCACTAGCTAACCCGCACATGGGACAAGCCAAAGTATCAAGGCTGCTCAGATCTGAAAGAAAGGTTGACATACATGCTAGCGGCGTTAGCAGTATCTGGCTAAGGGGAAATATGAATACCACTGCGTTTCGGTTCGCAAAACGTGCTGACACCAGACAACATTGATAGTGTGATTACGTCGAAATCGTTTGGTACTTATACCGTCGGTATCCCTTAGTAATCACACTAGTACACCTAAATAAAGACTCAGGCAAAACTATTTCCTGCACACAAAACCAGTGGCCGAAACTTATTCACTATCTCGATGATGGACGACTGAACATCGATAACAACCGCGCTTATCCTGCAGTCAAACCATTCGTCATAGGCAGTAAAGCCTAGCTGTTTGCCAACACCATAAGCGTTAGCAAAGCGGCTACCTATTTGAACATGACGACAGCCATGCTGCTAGGTGTGGTTGTTGTTACGCTTGCAGTTGTCATGTTTGACTAAACCATAACATCACTGGCAATCGAGGTTACGCTTCTGGTTATTCTTCGTCGTCTTCGAAGTCTTCACCGTCTTCAAAGTAGGTGCCCCAACCATCGTATTCAATGCCAAATTTTGCCGCAATGGCAGCTAATTTAATGGCATCGGCGGTGATACTGGCCGCATCCAACGACTGTTCACGGATCGCATCAAATACCCAAGCGTTACCGCCATCTTCAAATTCGACTTCTTCCGCATCCGTGACTTCAAAGCCCAATTTGAAAACCTCGACCGCGAGTTTTTCTAAGGTGGCAAAATCTTGGTGATAAAAATGGTGCTCAATGGTGTATTCCGCATCAGGATCGCTGCCGTCTTCCAGCAGAGCATTGATGGTGTCTTCAGTAAATTCTTGCCATTCATTGGTTGCAGCAGCAATCATGGAGGTATCCTTCTGGGTTGGCGTTCACACAAACATAAAATCGAATGTCAGCATTTTAGTCTGGTTTGCCACCAACACGGAATAAAAATTATGACATTGATGTACTTGCGGCTAATTCGGCATCCAATCGCGTGATTTCGTCCGCCATCAATTGGTGAATATGCGCCGCGGCATCACGCGCCGACACCGCCATCTCATCCGGCATAATTGGCGGTAAATAGGTAATAATCACTTTGCCGTTATTCCAGCGATTAAGCTTAATTTTGCCGTGCGTTTGGCTCATACATATCGGCACTATCGGCACGCTCGCTTGCTGGGCAATATGAAAAGCGCCGGTTTTAAATGGCAATAAGCCACGACCATAGCTGCGCGTACCTTCCGGAAATACCCAAACTGACAAACCATCATTTTTAATGCGAGTGACAGCACCTTGCATGGCGCCCACCGCTTTGGACTTATTCTGCCGGTCGATCAGGATATTGCCGCTCAGCCAATACAATTGGCCAAAAAATGGGATCCATTTCAGGCTTTGCTTACCAATGGTCACAGTGCCGGAAATTAACGCGCCGCTGATGGTGAATAAATCGTAATTGTTTTGGTGATTCGCCACAAACACGCAGGGCATGGCGGCTTGCGCGGCCGGACTGGGCCGGATCTCGACAGTAATGCCAAAAATCCACGCGGCCTTGGCATACCAGCTGGAGACCAATCGCACATTATCGCGATGAAATGGCCGAAACAGACAGGCTGTTAAGCCAAAAATTGCTGAGAAAATGATAAATACGACAACTAATAACAAACGAATAAACGCTAACACAACCGCACCTCATCAAATAGTGGCGGCTAGTATAGCCTGAGATATGGCTGGCGCTGGTTTGATCTGTAAAATAAATCTCGTAAGCCTTGGCGTGGGTAGATGGCGGTGGCGATCCATGTAGCGATGTTAAACTCTTTCATTGCTGATTAAGTTCACCGTTAGCACAACGCCGACAAATAACGCCGACAAACAACGCCGATGGCAAGGCTGCGCTAAGCACGCTAAGCAAACTGAGTACACTTAGCGACACAACCTTGCCATGCGGGTAAACCGTTACTCTTGCTCGCCGATCAAGACGCCATCGATGCGCTGTAAACCTCGAGGCAGTTTATTACCACGACGGCCACGTTCACCGATGTAATGCGCCAAATCCGCAGCCTTAATTGCCATCTTGCGTTTGCCAGCAATCAGGGTGATGCCAGTGTCGGCAGGCACTACGGTTAATTGACGTAAAAACTCCTCACGGCTGGCCACCCGCGCCGATGGGATCGACAGGATCTTATTGCCCTTGCCTTTACTCAGTTGCGGCAGCTCTGAAACCGGGAACACCAACATCCGGCCTTCGTTGGAGATGGCCACCACCAAGTCAGTGCTGGCATCTTTGATCGGCACCGGAGGTAATACTTGCGCGCCCTCAGGTAAACTCAGCACCACTTTGCCGGTTTTCGTGCGGCTAATTAAATCATCAAAGGTGGCCACAAAACCATAACCTGCATCAGAGGCCATCAGTAATGCTTGTTGTGGCTCCGCCATCAATAAGTGCTCAAAACTTGCGCCTGGCGTGGTACTAAAACGGCCGCTAAGTGGCTCACCCTGCCCGCGGGCAGAAGGCAACTCATGCGCTTCCACCGAGTAACTGCGGCCGCTGCTTTCAATAAAAGCGACCATTTGATTACTGCGGCCAATCGCTGCCGCTTTAAAGCCATCACCGGCTTTATATTGCAAACTCTGACCGTCCACGTCATGGCCTTTACCACAGCGCACCCAGCCTTTTTCCGACAACACCACAGTGACAGCTTCGCTTGGCAATAACTCTTTTTCGGTCAGCGCCTTGGCTTCTTCACGCATCACCAATGGGCTGCGACGCTCGTCACCATATTTGGCCGCATCGGCGAGAATTTCCGTTTTAATCAGTGCGGTTAACTGAGCGGCATCGCCCAGTACACCTTGCAAATAATCACGCTCGCGGCTGAGCTCATCTTGCTCGGCGCGAATGTTCATCTCTTCCAGTTTGGCCAAATGCCGTAGCTTTAATTCTAAAATCGCTTCGGCTTGCCGATCTGATAGCGCAAATCGTGCCATCAAGGCTGGTTTGGGCTGATCTTCTTCGCGAATAATGCGGATCACTTCATCAATATTTAAGAAGGCAATCAGCAAGCCCGCCAGCACATGTAACCGATCTAAAACTTTATCTAACCGATGTTGCAAACGTCGACGTACGGTATCGCGGCGGAAGCTTAACCATTCACTTAAGATTTCACGTAAGTCTTTCACCCGTGGCCGCTGATCCAGCCCGAGAATGTTCATATTAACGCGATAGGATTTTTCTAAATCGGTGGTCGCAAACAAATGTGCCATTAACTGCGCGACATCCACGCGGTTAGAACGCGGCACTATCACAATACGAGTTGGGTTTTCATGATCCGACTCATCGCGCAAATCCGTCACCATAGGTAACTTTTTCGCATTCATTTGGGCGGCAATCTGCTCTAGCACTTTGGCGCCCGAGGTTTGATGCGGAAGCGCCTGGATCACTATGTCGCCATCTTCTTCCACATAAGTCGCACGCATTTTGATGCTGCCGCGCCCGGTCTGGTAGATGGCGGCCATCTCAGCGGCAGGCGTGATGATTTCAGCATCGGTTGGATAATCCGGTCCTTTCACGTATTGCATTAAATCTGTCACCGCCGCATGTGGATCATCCAGTAAATGCACACAAGCATTGGCAATTTCACGCACATTGTGCGGCGGAATATCGGTCGCCATACCGACCGCGATGCCCGTGATGCCATTGAGTAAAATATGCGGCAGCCGTGCAGGCAGCACCTTCGGCTCATCCATAGTGCCATCAAAATTTGGGATCCAATCTGTGGTGCCTTGCCCCAATTCACTGAGCAATACTTCACTAAATTTCGACAAACGCGCTTCGGTGTAACGCATGGCGGCGAAGGATTTCGGATCATCTGGCGCGCCCCAGTTACCTTGACCATCCACCAAGGGGTAACGATACGAAAACGGCTGTGCCATTAACACCATGGCTTCGTAACAGGCACTATCGCCGTGCGGATGAAACTTACCCAGCACATCACCCACGGTACGGGCGGATTTTTTATACTTGGCCAGATGCGATAAGCCCAGTTCGGACATAGCGTAAATAATGCGTCGTTGGACCGGTTTGAGCCCGTCGCCAATATGCGGCAAGGCGCGGTCCATAATGACGTACATCGAATAGTTGAGGTAGGCTTCCTCAGTGAAGTGACGCAGCGGACGCTGTTCAACGCCATCCGCTGAAAACACGTTATCAGTCATCAGAAAGATCCTGCTTAGTTGCATGGGCCGCAGTCGCTGCGGCGGCTATCGCTTTGGCACGACGTAACCGTCGCCATTGCCATAGCATAATCAAAAATAAAACCAAGGTAGCGCACGCCAAGACGCCCGTCAGCAGCCATTGCTGTTGACGATGGTATTCAATTTCTTGTAAGCGTAAGCGCTGTAATTCAATGTCTTTGGATAACGATTCGTTGCGGGCACGTTGCCGCTCGTTATCAAAACTCAGTCGCAGTTTTTGCACTGCCAAGTCGCGTTTTTCATCTTGCAGCGACAAATACCCCGATAAAAAGTCATCCATCTGCTGGTAGGCCTGCTCAAATTCACCGGCATCAGCCAACAAACTGGCTTTGAGCTGCTGTCCATACAGCACCATATACTGATCCATTGCCACTTTGCTGTCGCTGAGCAGTTGCAGCAACACATTCACTTCTTGCAGCGCCAAACTGGTTTGCCCAAGCTTTTGCAACAGCTGTGCTTTTTGGTAATGATGATCTGCGATCACACTGCGCTGCTGAATCGCCGATAAATACTGTTCGGCTTTTTGCATATAACTGAGCGCGTTATCGAGCTGATTTTGCTCAGTGGCAATGACTGAAAACTCGATAAAGGTTTGGTAAATCATGTAATCATCATTGATGGCCAGCGCACGTTTTAAGATCTGATCGAGCAGTTGGGTAGCTTCGGTATATTCACCGGCAAAACGGTGTTTCACTGCTAAATTTAATTGTACCGAAATACTATTCAAATCCTGCCCCATACTTTCAAATAACCGCAGCGCTTCTTGCAAAAACTGATTACTTTCATCAAACGACAAGGCTAAATACACCAACCCCAACTGCGCTTGCGTTTCGGCCAACATTTGCTGATTTTCCAACTTTTGCGCACGGTCAAAGGCTTTTTTCAGATACTCCAGTGCTTCTGGGGCCTGATCTTGCTCAAACATAATGGCGGATTGATTAATCATGCCTTCAATTTGTAGCGCTTCATGTTCCAGCTGCTTGGCCGTTTCCATCCCTTGCCGATAGTACTCAGTCGCACTGTCAAAATCGCCAAGCATTTCATAGGAAAAACCAAGGTTGTACCAAAATTTTCCTTTAAGCTCAGACTGTTGCTCACCCATCAATGCCAAACCACGTTCAGCAAATTCTTGCTGCTGCCGAAAACGGCCAAGCAGGCCATTAACATCGGTATTTTCATACAACCACCACAGCTGCTCTTGCAGTGGCCAGCTGCTATAAGTGCTGTCATATTGCGCCAAAATAGCAAGGGCCTCGTGTGGCTTTTGGTACTTCAATTGTTGTACTTGCACCAGCCACGTGGGTTTGTCGGTCTCGATACTGCCATCGACGGCGACAGGCTCATCGGCATGGGCTGAAGCACTGTCATTTGCTGCCGAATTTGCCAACACCGAATCAGCTTTTGCCGCGGTAATAGGCTCCGACCATGCACTTTGGTTGGCACTGTCATTGATTTGGTTAGCACTATCATTGATTTGGTGCTCGACCCGAGCCAAGCTGCTCGTCTGGGCATCTTGCCAAGCGGCCAGTCCAGCATCGACGTCAAGGCGGGTCGGCGCTGAATGCGTCGTCGCTACAACCGTGGCCTGAGTTGGCAATACCTGACGCTGGGCATGACGAAGCCCATCGACATTCGAGTTTTGTTGCTCACGTGCTTGCGCCAAAGATGGTAATCCCATCATGGAGAAGCAACCCGCAACTGTGATTACCAAAACACGCACCCAGTTCATGCTCTACAACTTCCTTGCCTGAAACAATGCCAATTTGTGGTTGTGACGCTGAAAATACATCATCACACGCAGTCCCATCACGTCATTGCACCTCGCCCCCTGACGTGCAATGACAGTCGTACCTCACCCTGCTAGCAGCGCTTTATCACCTTCATTTTCTAACCAATCACGTCGATCATTGGCGCGTTTTTTCGCCAACAACATATCCATCATTTCGATGGTTTGGGGCAAATCATCAATGGTGAGCTGCACCAAGCGCCGCGTATTCGGATCCATGGTGGTTTCCCGCAGCTGTAATGGATTCATCTCACCCAAGCCTTTAAAGCGTTGCACATTGATTTTGCTGCGCTTTTTCTCCGCTTCCAGCCGGTCTAGGATGCCTTTTTTCTCATCTTCATCCAAGGCGTAAAACACTTCTTTACCGCAATCAATACGATACAACGGTGGCATAGCTACATACACATGGCCAGCATCAACCAAGGCTCTAAAATGTTGCATAAATAATGCGCAGAGCAAGGTGGCGATGTGCAGTCCATCGGAGTCGGCATCGGCCAAAATGCAAATTTTGCCATAGCGCAGCTGGCTTAGATCAGCTGAATTCGGATCAAGCCCGATCGCCACCGAAATATCGTGCACTTCTTGCGAGCCTAAAATTTGATCCGAGGACACTTCCCAAGTATTTAAAATTTTACCCCGCAGCGGCATCACCGCCTGAAACTCACGATCGCGCGCTTGTTTTGCCGAGCCTCCGGCAGAGTCGCCTTCCACCAAAAATAACTCAGTACGCTGCATATCCTGCGCAGTGCAATCGGTTAATTTGCCAGGCAACGCCGGGCCCGCGGTCACTTTTTTGCGGATCACCTTTTGCGCGGCGCGCAGACGGCGCTGCGCATTGCTGATGCAAAAATGCGCAAGCTGTTCGGCAATATCGGTATGTTCATTGAGCCAAAGCGAAAAACTATCCTTCACCACGCCAGTAACAAAACCAGAGGCTTGCCGTGACGATAACCGCTCTTTGGTTTGCCCGGCAAACTGCGGCTCTTGCATTTTTAGCGATAAGATATAACTACAACGATCCCAAACATCTTCCGGCGTCAGTTTGATACCGCGCGGTAATAAATTGCGAAACTCACAAAACTCTCGCAAGGCATCCAGCAAGCCTTGGCGCAAGCCGTTGACGTGGGTACCGCCCTGTGCGGTTGGGATCAAATTGACATAACTTTCCGTGATCAGTTCGCCGCCCTCAGGTAGCCACAGCACGGCCCAATCAATAGCTTCATGTTGCCCCGCGAGGCTACCGACAAACGGCTGCTCCGGCAGCACCACTAAATCTTTTACCGCATCCACCAGATAATCGCGGATGCCAGCGATGTAGCACCACTCGTAACTTTGCTCGTTGACTTTGTCGTCAAATTTAACCTGCAGACCTGGGCAAAGTACCGCTTTGGCTTTTAACACATGCAGCAGACGACTCACCGAAAACTTGGCTGAGTCAAAATAGCTGGCATCTGGCCAAAACCGCACACGGGTGCCGGTATTTCGTTTGCCACAGGTGCCGCTAATCGCCAGCTCGGAGACTTTTTGGCCATGCGCAAAGGCAATGTCGTACACCTGACCATCACGCCGAACCGATACTTCCACCCGACTGGAGAGCGCGTTCACCACCGAGATACCCACGCCGTGTAAACCACCAGAGAACTGATAGTTTTTGTTGGAGAATTTGCCGCCAGCATGTAAGCGACACAAAATCAACTCCACACCGCTCACCCCTTCTTCAGGGTGAATATCAACCGGCATACCGCGGCCATTATCAATAACTTCTAACGATTGATCGGCGTGTAAAATGACATGCACTTGGGTGGCATGACCGGCGAGTGCTTCATCAACAGAGTTATCAATAACTTCTTGCCCTAAATGATTCGGGCGCGTGGTATCGGTGTACATCCCGGGACGGCGCTGCACGGGCTCAAGTCCCGTCAGCACCTCAATGGAGTCGGCGTTATACAATTGTTCGGTCATAAATCGGATTGTCCTGCCGGCGAGGCCGGTCATCGGTCGAGGCAATAACAAAAGCATGGCGTCCCGACCTGCAGATCATCTGCCGGACGCGGCCATGCGCTATTACTGTATTTATCAGCAGTGTTTTACGCTAATTGGCCGAATTTGACAATATCCGGCAAGCGCTTAGCGTAATCTAGGTAGGCATGATTACCACCTATTTGCACATCCACTACACAATCTTTATAAAAATGCAGCGCATCACGATAATCTAAGACTTCATCGGCTTGTTGCAACAATACCAAAAACTGGTTGGGCATACTTAACTGTGCAGGCACTAACTCTGCCAATACCGGCAAATCCCGGTCACTGACGACAAACTCTTGCTGCAACACCGGATGAAAATAACGACCCAAATGCTGCGCCAACAATCGATGAGGTGCCACAGCAGGGTTAATCAATGCCGCTTTACACTGTAAGCGCTCCGCCAGCGCGGTGGCAAAAAAGCCACCTAAGGAACTGCCAATAATTAGTTTGGGCGTGCAAGGCGCTTTTAATGTCGGCGCCAATGTTGACCACAACAGCTGCCACGCCGCATCGGCATTATAAGGCAGATCAGGGCACCACAGCCGAAGCTGTGGGTGCTGCTGTTGAAAATACGCTTTGGTTAACATGGCTTTTTCCGATTGCGACGAACTGGCAAACCCATGTAAATACACCACATCTGGGGTAAAAGATGCCATGTCAAGCTGGCTCATTATATCTCCTGTAAAACCCACATCTTGCACACCAGTCGCGCTTAGCGCGTATCCTCAGCAAAATACATAGCATTTCCACCTAGGGCAGATCATCAGGGCATACCGCTATTGCGGTCGCGCAATGTCTAGCTTGGTATCGTCCAGCATCGTCGCTTGGCCAAATGCGACAAACTGCCAACGTGCTGGCTGCTTGGGTAAAAACCACCAGAAACACGCCTGCGGGCCGCGATCGTGCCACTGCCAATCATGGGTAGGCAAAAACTGCACACAACTGGCGGGAGCACCAACAATCTGTACTATAGGTGCTTGTGTATACGCATGCTGGGCATGCGTGTGCTGTACATGATGCTGATCTTGCTGGGGCATAGCTTCCGCGCCATACGCTGTGTGCGTCAGCTCGGCATGCTCAGCCATCAGCTGCACGCTCGGCGCATATAAAGGGCTCAGAGCAGCCTCAGCCGTTACCAAATATGCGTCACTCCAGGCCGCGTCTTGGGCCCTTTGCCACAGCTGCAACAACGTCGTCGGATTCACCTGGCGCTGATACGCCTGATGACAATGGCCATGCGCCACGCCCTGACAATGCGGTGCTTGCGCTAACAACGACCACAATCGCGGCGCGTCAAGTTGCGGGGCAATATCAATAAATTGCCCTAACCGCAGTGGATGGTGATGGCAAAAGATCCAGGCCGCATCGCCCTGCTCGGCCGCGACCGCCAGTTGTCGTTGTAACACAGCGGCACGCTGCGCAGGCAATACACCTGCACCTCGGTTTTGCTGCGGCACAAGCATACTTGCATCTTGTGCATCGATACTGGTATCGAGCAAACAAAGCCGCCATCCAGCTAGCTGAATCCCCAATTCCTGCCGAAACGCACCGCCGCGACAAATCTGCGCTAACCACGTGGCATCATCATGATTGCCCGCCAAACAAAACACCGGTTGTGGCCAGTCATGCAATAAGTCATACAACAATTGATAGGGCGCATCGGTATGATCTTCGCGAATATCGCCGGTAATAATCAGCCCTTGGTGCGGCATATGCCGACACTGGGCGAGGATCTGCTGCAAATAAGCATAAGGCTGCACCCCTAAGTGCTCGGCACCTGGCTCTGCTTTGAGATGACAGTCACTGATCTGAATAAACGGCAAGGCGCAGTGCTCCTCGGCAGCTTGGTACCAAGTTATCGCCATAAAGTTTCTCCGGCTAGGCCTTGTTGGCGACATAAGCGCAGCCAATCGCGCAGCAATAAATTGATTTGACGTTTTTCATCAGGTTGTAGCATTTCGATATTGGGGTAATCGTAGACCGCCTGAAAGCGCCGCACGTGTTTACAAGCAATCACCTCCGCCAAGCGGGCATCATGATATAACCGCACCTCAAAATGCGGACATAACCACTCAGGTAACTGTGCACTGCGCAAAATAATATTGACGGTGGTGGTATAACGCGCCAGTGCTAACACACTGATTTCGTAGTAATCGGCATTAGGTAGCGCCACCTGTCGACGGCTCGCCAGCGCCTGCGGCAGCCAAGGTTGTAACTGCGCGTAGTTACGTTCGCAAAGCCCTAAAAAGTCAGGCACATAGGGTTTATAACGTTGTTTACGCGTTCGCATTTTTACGCTCGTTCACCATCATCTATAAAAACTAGCCGTGGCCTGCGCGGCAGAGTCCGACGCATCACACAGCTTCGTAACATCACACATTAACACCACTGCTGCTGGACATCGGCACCGTGTAGCGCCAACCATTGTAGCGCAATCACAGTTGCGGCATTATCAATTCGTCCCTCTGCTAACAACGCCATCGCATCGCGCCGCGGGATCAGGTGCACGCGAATATCTTCATGCTCATCGGCCAGTCCAAACACACCGGTTTGCACCGGCTGACAGATCTCGCCCAAATACAGATGAATGCGCTCGGTGGTGCCGCCTGGGCTACTTAAATACGACAACATCGGCCACAAACGGCCTAGTGTCAGCCCTGCTTCTTCCTGCGCTTCTCGCCGTGCCACTTGCTCCATAGGTTCACCCGGTTCAATCATCCCAGCCACCGCTTCCAGTAACCAAGGCGAGGCGGATGTCGCCGCGGCACCTAACCGGATTTGTTCAATTAACACCAGCTGATCCTGCACCGGATCATAAGGCAACACGACCACCGCATGGCCACGCTCAAACATTTCGCGTTTGATCGGCCCACTCCAACCGCCCGCAAACAGCCGATGGCGCATGGTGTAACTCTTAATGGTAAAAAAACCCTGAAACACTGTGGATTGGTCGAGGATTTCGACGTCTTGTGCCGAAAACGTGGGATACTGATACGACTTGATATCTGACATGCTTGCCCTCACATTCTGTTACACTTCAGCGCGCACCTTTTACACAATGCGGCTAACTAAGTGTACGTTTACATTGTATTATCCGTTCAAACTTGTTTTCAGGACACCGGACATGACTAAAACGTTTTTATCGACCCTAGTGGCTGCGACCCTTGCATTCTACAGCCTTCCTTCGACTGCGGAAAACCTGCAAAACGTCTATCAGCTTGCACTGAAAAAAGATCCTGCAGTGTTAAAATCGGCCGCACAGCGTGATGCCGCCAAAGCCAATATCGATATTTCCCGCGCGAACTTTTTGCCAAGTATCGGTTTAAGCTCAGGTATCAGCTACGCCACTGGTGAGCAAATACTGCCAAATGGTGCGAAAGTGCGTGGCAACGGCACCTCAGGCAATGCTGGGGTGAATTTAAAGCAAACCATCTTCGATTGGACAGATTGGAGCAATTTGTCCACCGCAGAAAAACAAGCGTTGCAAGCGCAAACCGCCTATAACGCGGCGCAGCAAGGCCTTATTTTCCGCGTATCGCAAGCCTATTTTGGTGTACTGAGCGCCACCGATGACGTGACCTTTATCACCGCCGAAAAGCGCGCGGTCGAGCGTCAGTTGCTGCAAACCAAAGAGCGCTTTGCCGTGGGTTTAACTGCCATCACTGACGTGCATGATGCACAAGCGCAGTTTGACAGCGTGGTTGCCCGCGAAATCAATGCCATGAACCAGTTGGAAAGCGCCAAGCAAGTTCTGCAAGAAATCACTGGCAATTACCACTCCAGTTTGGACCCGCTCAACACCACACGTTTTGCCGCCAAAGCACCGGTACCGACTGAAGCCAATGACTGGATTAAAATTGCCGAAGAGAAAAATTTCGACCTGCAAATCCGTAAACTGGCCGTCGAAATTGCGCAAAACAATATCGATGTTGCCGACGCCGGTCATTATCCGAAAGTGGATTTAACCGCCAGCGCTGGTTTGAAAGACAGCAACAGTGATTTACCAACCGATAGCGAAAGCATTGGTATCAATATGACCATGCCACTGTACGCCGGCGGTGCTATTACGGCAGGTTCTGAAGTGCAGCGCGCTAACTTTGTCGCAACCAGTGAAGATTTAGAGCTGGGACATCGCTCTGTATTGCGTCAAGTTCGGACCAGCTTTAATTCGGTGGGCGCGGCAATTGCCAGTATCAAAGCATTGGAGCAAGCCGTGGTATCGGCCGAAAGTGCGTTAAAAGCCACGGAAGCCGGTTTTGAAGTGGGTACCAGAACCATCGTTGACGTTCTGATCAGCACGCGCAACCTGTTTGATGCCCGTCGCAACCTGACCAAAGCACGTTATGACTACATCTTGTCGGTATTGGCGTTAAAACAAGCGGCCGGCACCTTAACCGAAGATGATTTAGCCTTAGTGAACCAAGCGCTGGGTAGTTAATTCATTCGTCTGGTCGATAGTAAAGGCTATTGACTAGACATCCGCGATCGCCTGAAAACAGCCCTGCATCATGGGCTGTTTTTTTATGTCGTGGTGCCCGTTCCCACAGGCAGCGCTGACCAGTTCATAGGCTGCCACAATGTTGGCTGCCGCCGCGTTGAAAAACTGTTACAATCGGCCTGTTTTACTGTTTTCTGTTGATTGGAGTGTGTTGTGATCCAAGCCCCTACATTTGGCTGGCATTTAGTTCATCCTCGCCATTGGCTGCTATGGTTAGGGTTGGGTATAGCGTGGTTGATCAGTTGGTTACCCTATCCGTGGTTGATGGCGATTGGCCGAGGCCTTGGCGCTCTCACTTACAAATTACTCAAATCGCGTCGTAAAGTTGCCGCCAGAAACCTAGAATTATGCTTTCCTGAACTGTCGACAGACGAGAGAACCGCGCTGCTGCGACAAAACTTTGCCGAAACCGGCTGCGCCGCTATTGAAACTATTATTGGTTGGTGGTGGCCGGATTGGCGTTTTCGCCGTTTTGCCGTGTTTAAAGGTTATGAGCATATCCAAACCGAACTGGCCAAAGGCAAAGGCGTGCTGCTGTTGGCGCCGCATAACTTACATTTAGAGTGTGCCGGTCGCGTATTTGGTTTAACCCATCCAAGCGTTGGCTTTTACCGCCCACATGATAACCCCGTGATGGAATATTTTATGTACCACGGCCGCAGCCGTAGCAATAAGTACATGATTGGTAAACGCGATGTCAAAGGACTGATTCAAGCACTGAACCAAGGTGAAGTTTGTTTTTACTTGCCTGATCAAGACTATGGCCGCAACCGCGCTGTATTTGTACCATTTTTTGCCGTCAAAGACACCGCCAGCACCACAGGCACCTTGCTGTTTGCCAATGCCGCTAATTGCAGTGTACTCCCCATTTACACCAGCCGTTTACCCAATAATGCCGGCTATCAAATCGAAGCCTTGCCAGCCTTCGATAATTTTCCATCTGGCGATGATGTGGCGGATGTCACCCGTATCAATCAGTGGGTAGAGCAAGCAGTGCTGAAACATCCCGCCCAATACATGTGGTTGCATCGCCGTTTTAAAACACGGCCAGATCCTGAGGCGCCGTCGCTGTATTAATCGCACACGGCTGCGGGCATTAGCAGGGCGGCATGTGGCTCTGAGCATCGCAGCTAATAATAGAGCGCGCGCTTTCGCCCCCACCGGTTAATTCCCAACGCTGAAACAGCCAAATAAAAGAACGTAAGGATGATACGATTTAGCAGCAAAAGCGTTGCGTCTTGGCGCTAATTCGCTAGTATGAATAAGTTCACTTGGTTAAGGGTACTATCATGTGGTTTTGGGTCAAACACTTAGTTGCAGCAGCTATTCTCCTCGCCTTGGCATTCGTTTTGCTGTTTAAACCTGAGTTATTCAAAACGACCCCCAGTGATGTCAAAGAAATCAAAGCCACCGCCGCAGTAGAGTTCACCAACTTTTATGAGCAATTGCGTTATACGCTTGATGCCACAAAAGACATGTCAAAACAGTATATTATCGAATTACCTGATACCAGTGACAGCCTGACCAAGCAGCTTGAATCTCGTAAAGTGTTACCGGCGTTGGAGCCAGAGTGGAAAGGTGCCATCTTAACGCGCAAATTTAAGCCTGGTGATAAATTGCGCGATCAAATGGCCAACTACGCTAAAGCCGAAAATATTGAATTGATCTGGACCTTACCGCGTGATTATGTGGTGAAACACTATTTCCACAGCAACAGTGATTACTTAAGTACCTTAGGTGAAACCGCCAGTGCCATCGCCCCCGATTTTGAAACGCCGGTATTGGCTTATTTTTGCCCCAATGAACGTGCAGCCGTGATTACCGCCAAAGGTAATGCCTATTTGATGGACAACTGCATTCATTTGAATGCGGAAAAACCAGCGAAAAAGCCCCTGCCCGCCGCCAGCAAAGCAAACTAAAAAGGCAACACCACCATGATGGTGTTGCATCCATCACAGGCCCAGTGCGACGAGCTAGGATTCACACATAATACGCTGCCAGCTGGTCTGCACTTGCCGAATGGCGTCGGCTACCGCTGATGTTAGCAAAGGGCTACTCTGCGCTGGCTCACGACTGTTGGACGTCGTCGCAGGCTCGTTACCAACATGCTGCGCGAGCGCGTTTGGTTGCAAGGTTCGACGATGACTCACTCCCCGCAGTAAGCGATACGCTTCTGCCAGCGCCTCCGCCTCGGACACCGCAAGCAATTGTGCCGCCGCCGCCGCCTCTAAAATCCGGATATTATCACTAAATTGATACAATGCCGGACACTGAGCCGCGTAGGCCAACACCAAAAACTGACTGATAAACTCCAAATCGACAATGCCACCGGCACAATGTTTTACATCTTGGTTATCGAGCCCGTGATGTTCGCGTAGTTTCTGCCGCATCGCCAACACCTCGTGCCGAAGCGCTGCAACATCACGCGATTTGGCCAATGTCTGCTGTCGAACCTGATGGAAACGTTCACTGATAGCGCTATCGCCATAAATCAGCCGCGTGCGCACTAAAGCCTGATGCTCCCATGTCCAGGCTTCTTTGGCCAAATAATCGGCATAGGTATCCACATGCACCGTGAGCAAACCCGCATTACCCGACGGGCGCAAGCGAGTATCCACATCATATAACAGCCCACTGCTGGTTTTGGTGGTGCAAATATGTAGAATACGCTGCACTAATTTAAGGTAAAACTGCCGCGAATCTATGGCCTTATCGCCGGATGTCGGCGCCATCGATTCGCATTGGTGTAAGAAGACTAAATCTAAATCAGAACCATACCCCAGCTCCAAACCTCCGAGTTTGCCATAGGCTATGACGGCAAACGCTTTGCCACTTCCAGCGGAGGTGCCAGCTGGGTAACCGTACTTGTCCACCATCTGCTGCCACGCCATATCGACAACGGCAGCCATAATGGCTTCAGCCAACCACGTTAGGTGATCACTTACTTTCATCAGCGGTAACACGCCGGTAATGTCGGCGGCCGCAATTTTTAACTGCTGCGATTGCTTGTAGTGCCGCAGCGTTTCCATTTGCCCTTCTAAATCATCCGGTAACACACGCAGCAGCAGTTGTGTTAATCGATCGCGATAATCGGTCTCATGCGCCACTTGATACAACTGAGCTGGGTCAATCAGTTCATCCAGTAACATGGGATAACGCGCCAAATCAGCCGCCAAATAGCTACTGCGTTGGCACAGGTGCACCAACTGATCCAAGGCCGGCGGATTTTCAAATAATAATTCCAAATAGGCGGTACGGCTGACGATCTGCCGCAATACGCCAAGCACCGAAGCAAGCACCTCGGCATTGGCATGTCGCTTGGCCATGATGTTGCAAAGCAATGGCACCAATCGACTTAATAACTCTCGACCGCGCGGTCCCATGGTTTTGCGTTGACTTTCCGCCCGAAACTCATGCAATAAGCCGACAAAGGCCACTCCATCTTGTTCAGCTAACCATTCTAACTGCTCGGCCAACAGCGCCGGTTCCAGTTCGCTATCCCACAACAAGGTGCCCACACTGAGCTCGGCGGGCTCTGCATTCGTCTCTTGTGCGATAACCTGCTGAAACTCATTGTGAATTCGCTGCATGGTTTGGGTAATGGTTTGGAGCAGGCGGGTATAGTCGCCCCCTGATAGTGGCCACAACAACAATGCCAGTCGCTGCTGCGCCGCACTATCTTGTGGCAGGGTTTGCGTTTGTTGATCCGCCATGCCTTGCAGTCCATGTTCAACTTGACGCAGCTGTAAATAATCCTCACGGAGTTGCTGCATCTGCGCCGCCGGCCAAATCCCTTCGTCGGCAATCACCTGCATCGCGGTTAAAATCGATTGTGTTTGCAGCTGCGGCATCCGCCCACCACGGATCAATTGCAGCGTTTGTACAATAAACTCCACCTCGCGAATGCCACCACTGCCAAGCTTGATGTTTTGGATACGATTGCGGCGGCGATTTTCTTGTTCAATCAATTGTTTCATGCGTCGCAGTGACTCTATGGCGGAATAGTCAATGTAACGCCGGTAAATATAGGGGCGTAAAATGTGCTGCAGTTGCGGAGTGTAGATCGTATCAGGATTGAGTACGCGCGCTTTAACCATGGCATAACGCTCCCAATCACGTCCTTGCGCTTGGTAATAGTCTTCCAACGCCGCCAAACTCAGCACCAGAGGGCCACTGTCGCCAAAAGGACGAAGCCGCATATCAACACGATAGACAAAACCATCGGCGGTCACTTGATGTAACAACGTGATAATTTTTTGGCCAAGTCGGGTGTAAAACTGCTGATGGTCACAACTGCGACGGCCACCTTGGGTGTCGCCATGCTCAGGGAACACAAAAATCAGATCAATATCGGAGGAGAAATTCAGCTCATGCCCACCTAATTTGCCCATGCCCATGATCAAAAGCGGCATCGGCTGGCCCTGTTCATTCAGGGGTTGCCCCCAACTGGCTTGCAATTGCTGCCATGCATAACGATATGCGCTATTGATTAAGTTATCGGCCAAAGCCGAAATACGTGCCAAGGATGCCTCGACCGATTGCTGTTGACGCAGATCATCACACAAAATTTGCCCCAGCGCCGCATTACGATGCTGACGTAACAATCGCATCGCATCAGCCTCTGACAACGCCTGCAGCGCTGCGGCCTCTTGCGGTAATGGATCTTGCGACGCTTGGATGGCGGCATTTACACCCAACCAAGCCCCAACCAACTGCGGCTGCTGAATTAACGTCGCCAGTAAAAATGGCGATGCCGTACAAAAACCACACAGTTGCTGCTGCATGGCCGTTGGCCAATCGGCAAAATGCGCAGATATGCCATGCTCAATGGCCTGATGAATGGTTTGATCTGGAGGCGTCGTCGATGCGGTGTGGCTAGCCGTGTCACTCTGAGCAAGGGTATCAAGGTGCGTCGGCCAGCAGATATCATTCAGCTGTGCATAAGTGCTTTGCCAAAGCTGTGCCGAGTTATCGCTCGGCACAGCGCTATCCTCGGCATAAAATCGCGACAATGCCAGTGTCCACCCCTCAGGCGGTGTAACACCAACATCGCTCGCCTCGGTAGCCTTCCCCATAGAACAAGTTGCCACTGAGATTCTCCCTATCAGCCCAGCTTTGGGCATCTATTTTGATGATAAATGGCGGAATCGAACATTGATCGTCTGCTAAAACACGACTACCGCCAACAACGTATGCCAAGGCCGCACTATTGGCGCAACACCTACGACGCTTCGACACTGCATGCGCTAATGGTTAATAACCACTGCTGGTAAGACACATCCAATGCCGGCCGACGCTCACGTTGTGCCAAAGCCGCCATGTCGGCGTCTGCCTGCAAAACCTGACACAACTGCTGATGCCAGCGTTGTAGCTGCGCATCGGCATCCATCTGCAATGCTGTAGTTTCGTGCGCTGTCGGGCTCTGGGGCGTACTGATCTCGGTTGATGACAGCGGCCCAGCAGACGTTGGTGTAGGCTGATGGAGCGCAGGCTGTTGCAGCTGTAAATTTTGTAACAGCGCACGTACCGCGCGACTCACCGCCGCTCGCCGTGATGGCCGATCGGCAGGGATCTCATCACCGACCGGTGCGATTTGCCAACTCAGAGCCTGTTGCTTTGACAGTCGGTAACCACGTTCCGCTTTACTCTGAAACCCCAACTGGAGCGGTAACGAGGCCAATAGTTGTTTGGCAAAGGCGAACATCACCGATGCGGACCCGCGAAAAAGTTCCAACTCAATCTCTGCAATCGGCAAGCGCTCAGCGTTGGCAATCACAGCCCCCTCATCAAGCACAACTTCGAATTCGGCGTCTTCGAGATCGCGTCGGCAATGAATGTGCCAACGCCGCCGGGTAAAGTCCGTGCGAAATACTTGCTGTAACTGCGATTGTAACTGTGTGACATCGGTGCCATCTGGCCAAGCGAGTTCTGGGCAATGCGTGACAAAATCGTCTAACTGAGGCCATACCGTTTCAGCTGGAAGATTAAATTCCGGCCGCACGTGTGCCCCGCCCAACTGTTGGCCGGCGGTTTTGATGGTCTGCTCAAATTGCCCATTGGCAAAGCGAGTTCGAAGCCCCCAATCCTGCTGTCGAAACCATTGTGTCGCGGTTTCGTAGTAAGCATTTTGTAACAGCGCTGGCGCCTGCGATGCCATGCATGTTGTCATCAACGCCGGCTCGTCATGCATGGCATCATCAATGACCGCCATCGCACCTGTGTCAGGCCATAACTGATGAAAATAATCCATCACCTGCTGCGTTGCTGCAGCCAGTGATCGTTTAGCCGTTGTGCTGAGTTGTAATTTGATTTCGACTTCTAGCGCCATGCTGATATCTCTTGGTTAAGTACGCCGTTGCGATGACCGATGATTTGAGGGTGGAATGGCGCCCACCTGCCTGATGATATTTAGCAAAACCCGTTTCGACACCACCGCTTTTGTTACCTTGCATGCTAACGATTTTTACGACAAATGCCTAACGCCTTCTGCGGAAAAATACAGGCACAATCGCCAAGGCGTGTTACTCATACCGTATGGCGTCTATCAGATGATACTTTTACACCATAGTTCATCGTAAGCTGTGCATGCGTTGGTATTTTTACTTGTCATTCTGAAGCTTACTCCCTATGATCAATGCAATTTTTTTCAGCCAGTTATGGACGTCTTATGCTGTGTGTTTTGTCTGTCTTATCGGCCTCTGCCAATCGCCTTGCTCATCATCCGGTCATGCGCCCTAAGCCTGCGGCAACAGCGACGAAGTTCCGTGTAAACCTACTGGCAGGATTGTTCTTGACGAGCATCTGTGCCAACACCAGTTGGGCACAAACGACGGAGACGGCAACCACAGCATCGCAAAATACCAGTGCGACCGCGCCGTCAACCACGACCAAGCCAGATAATGCCACCAGCGCCACAACGCAAACCAGTGCCGGTGCCACGGTCAATCCCCCCGCGAATGACACAGCCAAGCCAGCGACGACTGCCAAACCTGCATTTATTATTGACAATTTGCCAACGGCACTTCGCTCAGGCCCTGGATTTGAATATAGAACCATCGCCAGTGTGCAATCGGGTCAAGCTATTAGCGTCATTGGAGACAATCCCAGCAATAAATTTGTCAAAGTGCGCGATGAGTCAGGTACGGAGGGGTGGCTCAGTGGCGATCTCATCACCTACAAACAAAGCCCGAAAGCAAATCTTGAAAGCATGAAGCAGCAGCTTAGCCAGCAGGAGATGATGGTGGCGCAATTTGAGCAAGAGCGGCAACAATTGCAGGAGCTCATCACCAAAGCGGAAAAAGAACGCGATCAAGCCGTACAAGAAATGCAGCTGGCCAAAGCAACCACCACCCAATTGACACAACGTTTGGCTGAAGAAAATCCAGATTTGCTGCATAACAAGCTGGTGATCGGTGGCGGTATTTTATTGGCGGGCCTTTGTTTTGGTTTATTGCTCCCAAGTTTAATACCACGTCGGCGCGATCGCGATCGTTGGATGTAAGCCACGCCTAGGTTGAATTGGCACTAACGCTAGCTATCCGATGGCACTCTCAAAGCAACTGCGATCTCATACCAAATATTACCTTATGCAAAAAGCCAGCGAGACGCTGGCTTTTTCATGCACATCCATACAGAACTATACGGATTGACCTTAAAACACAAAGTCCAAACTGACACTCAACAACTTGGCATCGTTGTGGTAGCTAAAATCGTACCATGGCAACCGATCACCTTGATCTTTAAAGCTATCATACTGGAATTTCAACGATGCATTGCTGTGGAAGTTATACCGCAAACCAACCGTGACCATTTGGTGTTCTTCCGCATCACCGACCCCAAAGCCTAAGTAATCTTTTGACAACTCCAACGACGCTTTTGACATACCGATATAGGGCTGCCACACGTTATGATTGTAGGTTGCTGACACCAAATAAGTTGGAAACTTGGAGCCATAACCATCGTCATAGGTCACATAGTTATAGTCAAACAAGTAGGTCACATATTCGGTGGTAAAACTGCCACTGAAGCCGATAAAATCCAGATCAAAGCTGGTCAGCGGCGAACTACCAGAACGAATTGGCGTTCCGTTCGGATTAGTACGGCGTTCCAGCTTTTTATCCGCAATGCCATCACCGTTGGTATCAATGTCATCAAAGAACATGACATCGGCAAAGGTTTCGTATTTGGTTTTAAAATACGACGCGCGTAAATCAATCCAATCATTACTGGCGGCTAAGTTTACCCCCAAAATACCACTCCATGTGACATCGGCGGTGCCTGAGATATAAGTCCCTTCTGGCGGAAAATAGTAGCCGCCCCGATTGCGCCAGAAATCATGCGATTTAATATCGGTTTGCTCTTCGCGCCCCCCAAAGCCACTTAAACTCATATTCCAAGCGCCAAGCTGGAAATCTTTTACCAGCGTTAAGCCGTTGAACTGGGTAATTTCCCACCAATATAAGTTGGCCGGTGGTCTCACCCACGGATAGGCATAGCCCACTTCCATGTATTCAGAAAAATAATACATCGGTAGGTTTCGACGGCCAGCCATCAGGTATAAGTCATCCTTAAAATGGTAGGTCGCGTATAACCAATCAATATCAGGGCTGAAGTTATCCGCGCCTTTGGCAACCAGCTGCGTGGTGAACACCAAATTATTCATCACATCCATCCGCGCTTGCACTGCAATCATGCTCTCAGGCTGCATGGATAAATCTTCGGTATAATAGGCATAATCGTAAAAGTCGACTTGAAACTCTTTTTCACCATCTGGGTCAACTTGACCACCGACCACTTTACCTGCCACTAAAGAACCATAACCACTAAAGGTTATTTCTGCGGTTGCACTTGTTGCCACCAACACAAGTGCGCACAGAGGACTATAGCGAAATCGCATGGCGACCTCCTAGTATTTGGCTACCACTTTGACTTTATCCGTGACTTTGCTGGCATCGACAAAACCAATGGTATTTGGGTTTGCTGATACCAACTCAAGCATTTCATCCACAGTTACTTCTTTGGGTGGCGTGCCTTTACCGGTGAACAACACTTTTGACCAATAGGCTTTAAGCTGAGAGTCTGATTTACCCAGTGCCGCCTGATTAAATTTGCTGCGGGTCGCATCACCTTCGGTTAACCACAGTGGCAAGGCTTGTTTGCCATCGGCGAAGGCTTTTTGTTTGCCTAAATAAAAACCTTTAATATCGTCGTCACTTACAGCTGCTGCGTTTGATGGATGAACAATTACCGCTATTTCAGCCTGTGCTAGCGCCGAGCCAAACAAAGCGTATGCCGACAACACGACAGGCAACAACAGTTTTCGAGTCATTAAACACCTCCGGTAGAATCCCTGATACCAGCCCTATGCAGTTGTCAGGTATTTACCAGAAAGCATAGCCAGCAATCGAAAAGCAGCAAGTCAAAGCAGGCAGAACTTCGATAAATCTTAAGAATTTGCGGAGACTTGCTGTGTACATCCATACCAAAGCACAGCGTAATTCCCTAAAAAACACCCAAGCTAATTCGGATCTCTCTAGGCCAAGTGAGCGTGACCTTCATCGTAAAAACTCGCCGTCCAAGTGTGATAGCTGGCCATTTATCGCCGTTAGGTGTTGCTCTCTTTAAGGGCAATAGGCAAACCGCTATCTTGCTTGACTTGTTCAATCACCACATAAGTGTGTGTTTGCAAAACGCCCGGTAAATCAACAATATGACCCAAAACAGCTCGATAAGCTTCCATGCTGGATAACCGTAATTTGAGTAAATAATCAAACCCGCCGGCGACCATATGGCACTCGGCCACTTCAGGGATCTGCACCACTTGCGCCCTGAACTGATCAAAAATAGCGCCGGTGGTGCGATCGAGCGTGACTTGAATAAAAGCGGCAGTGCCTAACCCCAACTTGGAGGCGTTTAATTTGGCGCCATAACCCTCGATAAAACCATCTTGTTCCAACTTTCGCACCCGATCGATACAGGGGCTGGCACTCAAATTCACTCGCTTGGCCAGCTCCACATTCGAGATCCGTCCATCTCGTTGCAGAGTGTCTAAAATCGTTCGGTCAATGCGATCCAAACTGCGGCCTTTGGCTTGCTGCGTCATATACAGTACTTTTTATGGTTAGATTGCGAATAAACCGAATTATATAGGGTATAGCTGCAAATTAAACCACCAAATTCGGCAGTGCTTTCACTAAAATGCAGCATCTTTTACGTTAACCATTGGACTAACACTATGCTGTTTCAAGGCAACTTAACTGCAACCAACCCGCTGCGCCAAGCGCTGCGCGATCATTACCGCGCCGACGAAGACGCCATGCTTGATTATTTATTACCTATTGCTGATATCGGTGCGCAAGCGCGTTCTCGTGCTTGGGAAAGAGCACGGCAGTTGGTGGTGGATATCCGTAAAGCCCAAGTGGGCAAAGGCGGTGTGGATGCACTTCTCAATGAGTTTTCGTTGTCGACTGAAGAAGGCTTAGTGCTGATGTGTTTGGCTGAAGCCTTGTTACGCGTGCCTGACAGTCATACCGCCGATCGCTTGATCCGCGATAAATTATCTCAAGGCGATTGGAGCTCACATTTGGGCAACAGCGAGTCGATTTTTGTTAATGCCTCGGCCTGGGGTCTGCTGTTTACCGGCAAACTGGTGAACTACAGCGATGAGCAAAAGAAAGCGCAATTCGGCTTACTAAAACGCACCTGCGGTCGGTTGGGTGAACCGGTGATTCGGCAAGCCGTGCGTTATGCCATGCAAATTATGGGGACTCAGTTTGTCATGGGTACCACCATCAACAAAGCGGTGGAACGTGCCGTTGAGATGGAACAAAAAGGCTTCACCTATTCGTACGATATGCTGGGTGAAGGTGCCCGCACCATGGCGGACGCTGAGCGCTATTTTGACAGTTACATGATGGCTATCAATGTCATCGGCCAAGCCGCCAAACAACGTGGCCCCTTCAAAAGCCCTGGCATTTCCGTCAAGTTATCCGCGATCCACCCTCGCTATAAGTTTGCGCAGCGCGACCGTGTCATGAATGAACTGGTGCCTAAACTTAAACGTTTAGCCGTAGCCGCGAAAGCGTATGACATCAGTTTTACCGTGGATGCCGAAGAAGCCGATCGGTTGGATTTATCGCTTGATATCATTGAAGCGGTATTTAGCGATGCCGAGCTGCAGGGCTGGGAAGGTTTTGGTTTGGCCATTCAAGCCTATTCCAAACGCTGTATTTTCTTAATCGAGTGGCTGCGTGAATTAACCCTGCGCGTGGGTCGTAAACTGATGGTGCGTTTGGTCAAAGGCGCCTATTGGGATAGCGAAGTTAAAATCAGCCAAATTGAAGGCCATACCGACTTCCCTGTGTTTAGCCGTAAACCATCCACTGACGTGTCCTATCAGGCCTGTGCTCGCAAATTATTGAGCTATCGCGATAGCATTTACCCGATGTTCGCAACACACAATGCCTACACCGTTGCCACCATTTTAGAGATGGCGCCGGATCGTAGCGGTTATGAATTCCAACGTTTACACGGCATGGGCGATGCGCTTTATGACCAAATCGTCGCCGATGACAAAGTGCCATGTCGGATCTATGCCCCTGTCGGCGAACATTCAGATCTGTTGGCATATTTAGTGCGTCGTTTATTGGAAAACGGCGCCAACAGCTCGTTTGTCAACAACATTGTTGACGAAAATATCCCGGTCGAATCTTTGTTAAAAGATCCGGTAGAAACCGTCCGCAGTTGGTCACAGCGCCGCAATACCCAAATTCCACGTTCTATCGATTTGTATGGCAGCGAACGCCGCAACTCCCGCGGTTTAGACCTGACCGAAATCGACGTACTCACCGCCCTGCGCGCCGATTTGGATACATGGTTGGCCAGCCGCCACGCCATTCAGATCCCTGAGGGAGCCAAGGCGATCCGTAACCCTGCCAATTTGCAAGAAACTATTGGTTTCCACGTCCATGCCACACCTGCGCTGATGAAATCTGCCATTGATCGTGCCGAACAGCAATGGCAAAGCTGGTCTGCAACCCCCGTTGCCGCCCGTGCACAAAGTCTGCGTCAACTGGCGGATGTATTAGAAGCCAACTTAAATGAATTGATCGGCATCTGCGTAAAAGAAGCCGGCAAGAGTATTGGCGACAGCGTAGCGGAAGTACGTGAAGCGGTTGATTTCTGTCGTTATTACGCCGCTCGTGCCGAAGAGATGCTCAATGATGGCCAAAGCCAAGCCCGTGGTGTGGTGCTGTGTATCAGCCCTTGGAACTTCCCATTGGCTATCTTCTTGGGCCAAATTACCGCCGCGGTGGTGGCTGGTAACACTGTGGTGGCCAAACCCGCCGAGCAAACTAGCCTGATCGCCGTTCGCGCTATTGAGCTATGGCACAGTGTCGGTTTACCTGCCGGCGTGGTCGAATTGGTGATTGCTCCAGGTCGTCAAATTGGTGAGCACGTGGTGCCTGATCCGCGTATTCAAGCGGTGATGTTCACCGGCTCCACCGAAACCGGTAGCTGGATCGCTCGTAAACTGGCAGAACGTGGTGGCGAGCCAGTGCCATTGATCGCCGAAACCGGTGGTCAAAACTGTATGATCGTTGACTCAACCGCCTTGCCTGAGCAAGTGGTGGATGACGTGGTTTCGTCTGGTTTCCAAAGCGCGGGGCAACGCTGCTCAGCACTGCGGGTGTTATTCTTGCAGGACGATGTGGCTGATAAAATCATCACCATGATCAAAGGCGCCATGCAAGAGTTGGTGGTTGGCGATCCAGCTCTACTTAGCACCGATGTCGGCCCAGTGATTGACCAAAAAGCGTTAACCGGCTTACAAGCGCATGTGAAATACCTAGAAGGCAAAGCGACCTTGCATTACGCCTGCCCGATCCCAGCGGGTGATCAGCATTATTTCTTTGCGCCGCGCTTGTATGAGATCCCTCAGCTGAGCGTTTTAGAGCGCGAAGTCTTTGGACCTGTGGTTCATATTATTCGCTTTAAAGCACATGAATTGGATGATGTGATCGCACAAATCAATGCGACGGGTTATGGTTTAACGATGGGTGTACATAGCCGTATTGCCCAAGTGACCACGCAAGTGGCGCGCCAAGTAAAAGCCGGTAATATCTACGTCAACCGCAATATGATCGGTGCCGTGGTTGGTGTGCAACCATTTGGTGGCCGTGGTTTATCCGGTACAGGCCCCAAAGCCGGTGGCCCGTTCTACCTCACCCGTCTTATCAAAGACAATGTGGCGGTGACGGAAGCGCCACTTGCCGCCGAAAAACGTTCTCAGCTAGAGAACGCTGCCACCTTTGACAACACCTTAGCACATCAGCTAACGCAAGCCGCCTTGGCACAAGTGGCATGGCAAGACCAAACGGTCACGGAGCGCAGTTCAGTCATGCGTCAATTCTTGGCACAATTGGCTTCCAATGCACTGGTGATGAAACAAGAAGCGGATTTGGATGCCGTGATTGGTACTGCCCGTCATCTGTTGACCGATATCGAAAAAACCTTGCTGGCTCCGATTACATTGCCAGGGCCAACCGGCGAATCAAACCAGCTGCACTTGGAAGCGCGCGGCGTGGTGGCCACGGTTCGTGACGAAACGGCATGTTTCCGTTATTGGATGCTGAGCATGTTAACGGCACTCGCGGCTGGTAATGCGGTGGTGACCGTGGTGGAAGACCGTGATATCGCCGAAGCAGATGCTATCCGTAAAGTGCTGCTCAGTGCCGGTTTAAACCCTGCGTTATTTGTCGTGGCCAAGCTATCGCAGCTCAAAGCCGTGATTAGTCATAACGTGGTGGCGGCCGCAGTCGTGGAAGCCGCCAGCGCAGTTAAAGCACTCACCGGCGAATTTATTGCCGCACGTGATGGCGCGATTTCGCCATTGGTGACCACGCCTGCCGATCATCGCTTGCTGCATCGGTTGGTGACGGAAAAAACGGTCACCATCAACACCACTGCGGCCGGTGGTAACGCCTCGTTAATGACCATGAGTGATAACGTCGGCTAATCCGCTCGGCTTGCCCGTTCTGCCATCAACGCCAGCCACGTTTATCGTCGCTGGCGTTTTTTTTTACCCATTGCAAAGCTCATAGATACTGGCTGATGCGGGCATCGCTGTTGAGCGGGTTGCAAACTTCATCTATCTGCGGTCCAACAAGCTGCGTGACAAGCGCGTCGCTTTGCGCTAATTTAGGCCAAGGTTAACTGCCTGTGCTGTCAATAATTTCTGCTTAAAATGCGCGCACAAACGATGTGGTTAACGAACCATCATGTAATGCAGGCTCATTCCAGCCAGCCCTAATTCCGTGGAGGCACCAATGCTGCAGGACATCACCATTGATGAACTGGTTGTAGGCATGTATGTAGTGCAAGTGCTTGAACAAACTGGGCAAGTTTTGATTAAAACCGAAGGTTTAGTCAATTCGGCAGCCATGATCGCGCAGCTAAAGCAACGCGGCGTCCGCCGTCTGCAAGTGGACCCCAGCAAACAGCGTAAAACAGACCAACCCGAGGTCGCAGCGCCCACACCAGAGCCCATCAGCAAAACGCCCATCCAACAGGAACTTGGCCGTGCTCACCAGTTGTATCAAGCCGCTAAAGCCGTGCAACAAAAAGCCTTTAGCGATATATTGCAAGGCAAAGCGATTGAATTAGAACCTTTTCAGCGCTGTGCCGATGGTGTGATCGAGTCGGTGTTTCGTAACCAAGATGCCTTGTTGTGCATGACACAAATTCGCGAGAAAGACAGTTACCTGCTGGAACACTCGTTAAATGTATCCATTTTGATGACCATTTTTGCCAAACATTTGGGCTTACCCGAGGATGAAATTCAGCAATTAGCCACAGGTGCGCTGCTGCACGATATTGGCAAAATTCGTATCCCAGATCATATTCTGCACAAGCCTGGCAAGTTGACCGCGGATGAGTTTGTGGTGATGAAAAGCCATGTCAATCACAGCACCGATATTTTACGGCAGATGACAGGTTTATCGGAGCTGAGTATCGCCGTTGCGGCGATGCATCACGAACGTTTGGATGGTGGCGGTTATCCGCACGGATTAACCTCGGCTCAATTGCCCCGCTATGCACGCATGATTGCCATCGTGGATACCTATGATGCCATCACGGCTACTCGCTGCTACAAAGCCGGGCAAACCAATTTAACGGCCTTTAAAATTTTGCGCAAAGACAGCCATAGCCATTTTGATGCCGAGCTGGTCACCAAATTCATTCAAGCCATCGGCGTTTATCCGGTGGGCAGTTTAGTCAAACTCAAAAGCCAAAAACTGGCCATCGTCACCGAGAGCAACTGGGATGAACCGGCAAAACCCAAAGTTAAAGTGTTTTATCACTGTCGTTTTGCCCGTCACATCGAAGTGCAAACCTTGGATTTAGCCAGTCCACGCCACGATGACGCCATCGAGGCTGCGGTGAAACCAGAAGACTTTGGTATTGATTTGATTAAATTTTTCCGCCAATCGGTGTTGGGCTAGCCTGCTGGCTCGCCCAACCAATCGGTTAACGCTGGCAGACTAAATTGGCGCGCGCCACGCTGCAACACCACATGATCGCGTCCCACTTCGACCAATCGCAGTTCAGGTGTCAACCACTGCCCCTGCTGCAGGGTTTTACCATTGATTTTTACATAACGCGCACTTTCAACCGACGCATAGATATGCGCTTCAACCCGAAGTACAGGGACCTGCTGCCGCTCGGCTTTTGGTAAACTTCGCAGATCCGGCACCTTTGACGCTGAGGCGCTGTTGCTCACACTTTGCGCCGTCGCAGCGGTGGACCGAGCAGGCACGGCTTGCAATGCCTGTTGGAAACTGGAAGCCAAATCGACAGGCACCGTCTCGGTTTGAGTAGACGATGTGGTAGCCGTTGCTTGGCGACTATCCGCAACGCCATCACGGCCAACCGTGGGTGTTTTCAGCCCTTGCGGCGCCGCTAAGCCCTGCTGCGCTAAGGCGGCGCTAAATGCAGCCTTCAGCTGCTCGGCTCGCATTAATTCGGCTTGGGTTGCCAAATACGCCGCATCTTGCGCTGATAAAGTTTGGTTTGATGGGATAGACGCTGCATCGCGCAGATTTTGGGCGTGCTGCGCTGGGCTATGTTGCGCTGTGCTATGTTGCTGTTGGCTATGAGGTTCCGCATACGGCATCGCCTGTGCGACGTTGTCCTGCATCCCCTCTTCATTCTCGACGTATGCATTCACATCGCCAGATGCAGGCTCTGCCGCAATAGCATCAGCCGCCGCTAAGCTCGGATCGGTATCATAGGAAAATTCGGCAGAATGTTGCGATGACGACATGCGACTGGCGGACTGATCAGTGCCCGCGACATCATCTAAGCCACCGATATAGCCACTATCGTTATTATTTACCATGTTGTGATCTGCATAGCTAGGTTCGACATCACTGCTTTGTAGATAACTGTTTTGTAGATAACTGTTTTCGGCATTGTTAACGCTGCCAGCGCTCATCTGCTCCGACGGCACGGCAGATAACTCGGCGAGAATAAGCCCTGGCGTGGCAATCAGCGTGGCCGCGTCGCTTGCGTCTGTGGTCGTGGTATGCGTTGAAGGTAACACGGTATTGTCCGACGAGGCGTCACTATGTGATGGTCTGGTGTTTGCCTGTGGCTTCACGGCATCTGGTTGATTCACACGCTGGTTTTGCGTTGCCTCATCAATGCCGCCAGCCGCCGAGGTTGACAACAGCGTGGCGGCAACATGGCGCACACCGCCCTGCTGCCCGAGCCAATAGCCCGCCCAAATACCGCCAGCAACCAAGGAACTGAGCAATAACACCGCGCCCACATAGGGTGGATGTAGCGGCCATGGCTGAATTTTTGCCCGTAGCGGCGTGGTAGAACCATTTGCCGCATCACCTGTTCGGTAAGGTTTATGTGCTGCACCATCCGCCGTGGCTGGCAGGACCGCCTGTTCTGCGATGGATCCTGTTGCGCCGGCGGCAATATCATCGGTAGTAGCTGGTTCACTGTGGGACTGCGCTTTTACTTTTAACGCATCCATTAAAATCGACATGCACTATTCCTTGCTCGTTTTCACGTCAGCTGCAGCCTCGATGGTGTTGAGCCTGCGATGTTGACCATATCATTTACTGCGTTAGGCCGAGGGTTTACCAGCCAAATGCATCCCCAACAGTACCGCCGCCATGAACAACAGCAATAACAATACCGAACCCAGCAGGTATTTCGGCCACACTGGGGCAGGCGGCAAGGTGTTGATCGCAATAATTTCACCGGCGGCCTGTTGCACTATGTTGGCATCGAGCCGTTTGGTGCCACGTGCGTAACCGGCCAATAATGCCCGATCACAAATCAGATTTAATAACCGCGGAATGCCACCGGAGCAGCGATACAACGCCCGCATGGCTGCATCGTTAAACAGTGGCATGCTATAACCCGCCACTTGCAGACGATGCACCACATATAATTTTACTTCTTGAGGGGTCAGCGGCAATAGGTGATACCGTGCCGTGATGCGCTGCGCAAGCTGACGCAGGTCTTGCCGCTGTAGCAATTGCTGCAATTCCGGCTGCCCGATTAAAATAATTTGCAGCAACTTTTTGGTATTGGTTTCTAAATTCGTTAAAAGCCGCAGCTGCTCCAGCACCGCCGGCTGCAGGTGCTGCGCTTCATCGATCATTAAAATAGTATTTTTGCCCTGCCGGTGATTATCCAAAAGTTTATCGGTAATTTTATCGGTTAACCCTTTCAGGGTTGCGTCGTGCTTTTTATATCGAATATGCAGCTCATCACAAATAGCGCCCAATAACTCCAACGCTGATAACGTTGGATTTAAAATAAACGCCACTTGGGTATGGCTTGGCATGTCCGCCAATAACGCCCGCGACACTGTGGTTTTGCCGGTGCCCACCTCGCCGGTTAACAGCACAAATCCACCCGCATCGCCCAAGCCATAACGCAAATGCGCCAATGCTTCGCTATGCCGATTGCCTAAAAACATAAAATCTGGGTTGGGCGCAATAGAGAATGGCGCACAGTGAAACCCGTAAAATTCGGTATACATAAGTATTAAAACCGCACAACACTGCCACAATACGGCGACATCCATGGAATGCGCGGTATAATGGCAAAATTTAACCAAACAGGAAAGCCTGTGCAGATTTATCTTGTCGGCGGCGCGGTCCGCGATTTAATGCTTGGCATGCCGATCAAAGATCGTGATTATGTGGTGGTTGGCGCCACCCCCGAGCAATTATTGGCGCAAGGTTATGTGGCTGTGGGTAACGATTTCCCCGTCTTTTTGCATCCCAAAACCAAGCAAGAATATGCGTTGGCGCGCACAGAACGAAAACAAGGCCACGGCTATACCGGCTTTGCTTGCTATTTCGCGCCAGACGTCAGCTTAGAGCAAGACTTGCTGCGACGCGATCTGACCATCAATGCCATGGCCTATGATGAACAAACCCAACAGTTGGTTGACCCCTATGGCGGGCGAGCCGATTTAGACGCCAAGCTCTTGCGTCATGTGTCAGCCGCATTTACCGAAGATCCGCTGCGCGTGCTTCGAGTTGCCCGCTTTTACGCCCGCTTTGCCCATCTGGGGTTTCGCGTCGCACCAGAAACCTTGCAGTTGATGCAGACGATGGTTCAAAGTGGCGAGCTAAGCAGCTTAACGGCCGAGCGGGTTTGGCAAGAAACCGCCCGCGCCTTAGAAGCGCAAACGCCAGAGGCGTATTGGCTATTGTTATGGCGTACTGGCGCTTTGGCGGTGATATGGCCTGAATTGGCGGCATTGTTTGGCCCAGTGAGTGATGTATCGGACGCTATACCTGCACCGCTGGCCATGCTCAGCCTGCGTGCACTGCAGGCATTAGCCCCCCGCTCAGCGCAGTCACTAAATATAGCGCAGCCACTAAATACAGCGCAGCTAACTGAAACAGCGCAGCTATCACATACCGAGCAGGCCAGCGACCAAGACTCGACCGCCAGCGCGTTACCGGCCATGCTCAGTGTCCGCTTTGCATTGCTGTGCCGCTTTATCGGTCAAGAATTACCGCTGGCGACGGCTCTGACGCAATTAAAAGCACGTTGCGAGCAGCTGCGAGTGACCAACGAATGTCGGGAATTAGCACTCTTACTGCGGGAACATGCGGTGGCATTGACGCAGGCCGAGCAACTGCCGCGTGAGCTGCAATTGACATTGCTGGAGCGGGTCGATGTGTTTCGAAAACCACAGCGCTTTGCCCAGTTGCTGTGTGCGCACCAATGCATTCTAACGGCGCAACATCAGGATGCCCGCCCAACGCCAGACATGCCGCCGCTCGACGCCCAAGCCAATCATGCCTTCTGGCAGGCGGCCGCAGCAGCCGTACGCCTGGTTGATGTCCAAGCGATCATAGCGCAAGGCGTCCAAGGTGCCGCTATTAAACCAGCCTTACAGGCCGCGCGGTTGGCAGCGCTGCAAAGCTTGACGTCACCCGAGCGCTCTACTTGACTTGAGTGCTCCGATTAACATGTGCGATCCGCTTAGCTCAAGCGCATCTCTACGAACGACAGTATCGCTCAGGTGAGACGCCCACACACTGCCGCAAAAAAAAACGCAGCTGGCGATGAAGCCAGCTGCGTTGTATCGCTTGCACGCTGAAGTCGCGTTTAGGCTACGCTCTACACCTTAGTTTTCCAGTGCCTGTGCTTTTAACCGATCCAAATGGTGATCTTTGGCTAACAACACATAAATGGCTGGCAACACAAACAAGGTAAAAATAGTACCGATGGTCATGCCGAGTACCAATACAATCCCTATCGAGTTCCGCGCTTCCGCGCCCGCACCTTCGGCAAAAATAAGTGGCGTATGACCCGCAACCGTGGCAATACTGGTCATCAACACTGGCCGTAACCGCAACACCGAGGCCTCACGTACCGCATTGATTTTGGACATGCCCTCTTCTTGCAGTTTGTTGGCAAACTCCACTACCAAAATACCATTGCGCGCAATTAAGCCGACCAAAGTGACCAAGCCGACCTGCGAATAAATATTCAAGGTGCTAGTAAACGCATCGGTAAAGTGCGGAATAGGTGCCCACATTTTTAAGAAGGTAAAAATCAAGGCGCCAAACATCGCCAATGGCACTGAACCAGCCAAAATCACAATAGGATCGCGGAAGCTATTGTACTGCGCCGCTAGCACCAAAAAGATCATGGTCAACGCCAATAAAAAGGCCGGTAAGAAGGTATTCCCTTCACGTTTCAGTTGCCGTGATTCACCCGTGTAATCAATGCTATAGCTTGCTGGCAACAGCTTATTGGCTTCAGCCTCCATGTAACGCAATGTTTCATCCAACGGCTTAATGGCCACACCGCTGATTTTCACCGAGTTGAGCTGCTGCATACGATTGATACTACGAGGAACAGTCTCATGCGTCAGGCTGGCAATTTGATCCAAGCGGATCAGGCTGTTATCCGGCCCTGTGATATATAACGATTTTAAATCTTCCGGCGTTAAGCGTTCCCCCCGTTTCACCTGCGGGATCACTTTGTAGCTTAGACCGGCCATGTTAAAGCGATTGACGTAACCGCCGCCAAGTAGAATGGCCAAGTCCTGTGTCACTTTTTGCATGTCCAGCCCCAAATCGGCCACGCGATCGCGGTCAATTTGCACTTTATACTCCGGCTGATCGACTTTCATATCCAACAATGGCGGGAATGCAAAGTTACCGCTTTGGGTAAAAATCTCCTGCAACTTTAACGCATAATCGAAAATCTCTTTGCTATCAGCCGTCGACGCAATCACAAACTCCACTGGGAACTGACCGCCACCAGGCAGCGAGGCCGGTGTAATAGGTAATACTCGCAATCCAGAGACTTCGGCTAAGCGTGCTTGAACATCAGGCACAATTTCCACAGTGGTGCGTTCACGCTCATCCCAAGGTTTGGTGACCATGCCACTAAAACCGCCGGTCGGCATGGTGATTTGGAAGGTAAAGTCGGTTTCAGGCACCGACATAAATACCTCATTCACCTGTTTGCTATAAAACGCCGATTGATCAACGGTGGCATTGGCAGGGCCATCGACGATACCGAAGATCACACCTTGGTCTTCTACCGGGGCTAACTCTTTGGCCGAGAACATATACAGTGGCACCGTACTTAGCGTGATCACGATCCAAAACAGATAAACACCAGAGCGATTTTGCAAAGTAGCATCGAGCTTACGGCTATAGAAGTGGGTAAAGCGTTCAAAAATGTTTGATAACGGGGCCTTAATGCTGCCATGCGGCTGCAACATGCGAGAGGCCATCATCGGCGATAGCGTGATAGCAACTATGGCCGAAATCACCACGGCACCGGCCAAGGTAATGGCAAACTCGCGGAATAAAGTACCGGTCAAACCGCCTTGCAAACCAATAGGCACATACACCGACACTAAAGTCACGGTCATGGCAATAATGGGCCCACCGAGCTCGCGTGCCGCGACGATGGAGGCTTTAAAGGGTTTCAGGCCATTTTGGATATGCCGCTCGATGTTTTCGACCATCACAATGGCATCATCGACCACCAGACCGACTGCCAATACTATGGATAACAACGTCAACAAATTCAGCGAGAAGCCAAACAGCTTCATGATGAAAATGGCACCAATCAATGACAGCGGAATGGCAATGATGGGGATCAACACCGAACGACTAAACCCGAGGAATAGGAAAATCACCACGATGATAATCACCAAGGTTTCAATCAAAGTTTTCACCACGTCTTTGATGGCGGCATTGATGTATTTGGTGGCGTCATAGGAAACCGCGGCCGTTAAACCTACCGGCAGATCGGCTTGGATGGCTTTCATCTCTTCATTGACGCGGGCAATCACATCCAGCGAGTTAGCGTTTGGCGCCACAAACACGCCCATAAATACCGCGGTTTGGCCGGAATAATTCACTTCCACGCTGTAATCATCCGCTCCGAGCACGACATCGGCAATGTCACCTAAACGCACCACGCCATCGGCATTTTGCCGCAGAATAATATTTTTAAAATCATTCACATGATTTAAATCAGCGTTGGCGCTTAAATTGACCTGAGTGTAACTACCTTTGGTTTGGCCGAGTGTCGCTTGCACGTTATTGCTGACCAAAGCTTGCCGGACATCAGCTGGCGTAATGCCATAGGCCGCCATGTTTTCCGATTTTAACCAAATCCGCATGGCAAAGGTGCGGCTACCTAAAATATCGGCTTTTTGCACACCACTGATCGCAATTAAACGCGGCTGAATAGAGCGTGTTAAAAACTCAGTAATTTGGTTTTGTGCCAAGATGTCTGAACTAAAACTCAAATAAGCCGAGGCAAATTGGCTATCGGCGGCCTCAATCGCAATGGTCGGCACTTCCGATTCGGGTGGCAATTGGCCACGAACCTCATTTACCTTTGCGGTGATTTCCGTCATGGCTTTTAACGGATCATAGTTCAGTTGCAGGTGCGCGGTCACAGTCGACACGCCCATACTGCTTTGAGATTCGATGTAGTCGATGCCACCGGCCGAGGCAATCGAACGCTCAATCGGCGTGGTGATAAAACCACGCACCAGCTCAGAACTGGCACCGACATAAACAGTGGTGATTCGGATCACCGCGATGTCACTGCGCGGATATTGTCGAACGGAAAGGTTGGTTAGCGATTGGATCCCTGCAAGCAAAATCAGCAAGCTCACCACTATGGCTAACACCGGTTTTTTTATAAAAATATCGGTAAAATTCATGGTTCACCCAAAAAGTACGGCGATGTACGCGGTTGGTAAAATGCCAAAAACTGCTTAGCTATCGGTTGGGTTCGGCTCAGTTTTAAACTCTGGAGTTGGTTTAGTTCCCACCACCACTTTTTGTTTATTAAACAGTTTAAATGCACCCGCACTGACCACTTGTTCACCTGCTTTTAAGCCTTGTTTCACCGCCACAAAATCACCACGGCTCTCGCCAAGCTGGATAAACTGCTGACGGGCAATAAGATCGCCATTATCGGCCTTATCAACCACAAACAAGGTATCACCAAATGGGGCATAGACCACGGCCGTCGCCGGCACGGCTAATACCTCAATCGGATCGGCCAAGGTCACAACCACACGGACCGCCATGCCAGGGATCAATTGATTGGCGCTGTTATCCAGCGATGACTGCACTATGGCATTTCGGGTTAAGGTATTGATTTCTGCACCGATGGCGGTGATTTGTCCGCTGACTGTGCTGTTATTTAATTCTTTGATGATGACATTTACGGGTAAACCCGTTTTCATCTGTACCAACCACTCTTGGGGTACTGGGAAGTTGACACGCACTCGGTTGGTCGCCTGTAACGATACGATCGCAGTACCTACTTGCAAATCAGTCCCTAAATCCACTTGCCGGATCCCTAAACGTCCATCAAACGGAGCGCGGATGAGTTTTTTCTGCAAGGTGGCGGTTAAGTCATCCACATCACCTTGGGCACTGCCCAATTGTTGCTGCGCGGCGTCAACTTCACTTTGCGTGGCGATGTTGCGGGTTTTTAATTCAGTTAACCGCTGCAAATTGGCCTTTGCCAACTTTAACCGTGCTTCGGCGGCATCTAACTGCGCTTGCTCGTTAACAGATTCCTGCTCAATTAAAATGTCACCTGCTTTGACATAAGCGCCGGAGCTAAACGCAATTCGTTTAACTTTGCCAGGCACCTGTGCCGAAATGGTAATACCTTCGTCCGCTTCGACCGTGCCCACCGCTTGATATTCAACCGGCCACAGCTGCGATTGCGCGGTAAAAGTGCTAATCGTTTCTGGCGGCTGCACCGCATTTTCGCCGCTCTCCGTCATGACCTTAATCTGATCGGCTTTAATACCAACAATGCTACCGATGAGCACCACGAGAACAGCGGCCGCAATCCCCACCGATTGCAACGACGCGCGAGTTTTTTGTTTCATAGCGTTAACCTATTTTGCATCCAATCTGTGCGGTGGCTAGCACCACCGCAATTAATATACGCTTACGTACAAATATTCGATATGGCTTATTGTCACCGCATAAAAATGCGGTAATGCTCTGCAGAATGATAGTCGGGGTGTTCCGTCGCGGACGGTTCTTCTTGTTTGTAAGTCGTATCAACAACTATGCATGCATCGAGGGTTGTCAATTATGCAACACAGCGATGATACACAGCGCCGATACACAGCAATGTCACGTCTTGACGCCACTGGATTGGGCATGACGGTGCCTATATATGGTGATGCATTGGACTCTCATCAAGAGGCGGCCCTTAAAAAGAGGCCACATTCAAGCGCTTACGCATCATTTTTCATGCGAATAAAACGCTAAATCCAACACATATCCGTCAATAAAGCGGCCAACAAAACTGCCAACATAGCGGCCAACATAGCGGCCACGCGCGTTGGCTGTGATGTTATTCGTTGCAACAACGCCGTGCTGAATTTCGCATCACTTTATCGCGACTTTTGAAGCTATTACACTCAATACTCTAGCGCAGCCTGGCTTGGCAACTGCTCGGCGCGATAATCGACCGGCCATAATTTTTGCGGTTTATTATACTGCCGCCACAAACTGGCAAAATCGATATTTAGCGCAGGATGCTGTACTGTGGGCGCAAGTTCCGACAACGGCAACAACACAAAGGCGTTTTCGGTGATTTCCGGCCGCGGTAATATCACCGGTTGCTGACAAACCAAATTGCCAAACAATAGTAAATCTAAATCCAAGGTTCGGCCACTGAATTTAATGCCATCGCGCACACGATCATGTTGATCTTCAATTTGTTTTAGTACGTCGATGGTCTGTTCGAGTGTTAATTCCGTGCGCGCTTCAATGACTAAGTTATAAAAACTATCACCACAAAAACCTATCGACTCACTTTCATACACTTGCGAGCAGCGCAACTGCATAAAATGCTGCGTTAACGCTTGATATGCCGAGCTAATGTAATGTTCACGCCGCGTATTGGAACCAACACTGATGTACAGCAAGGTCATGCTGGACGGCTCCGGACGATCTGAACACCCACGGTCTGAGCTTGCGGTACCGCTGACGGCTTACTGACACGCACCAACACCCGTGAGGTGGCAAAGTTATCCAATAACAATGCGGCGATGCGTTCGGCAACCGTTTCAATCAGTTCCAGCGGCTGCGCCTGCACCATCGCCGTCACTTGCTGGCAAATCACGCCATAATCGAGGGTGTGTGCCAAGGCATCGGTGGTCCCCGCCAACTGCAAGTCACTATCCAATTCCATATCAATCAACAATGTTTGGGTGATGGTTTTTTCCCAATCATAAACCCCAATCACAGTATCAATGGCCAATTGTGTAACAAAAACCTTATCCATGCTCAGACTCGCATTGCGTATTTTTATCAATCAGGTAGGCTGGTCGGATAGGCAAAGCGTATAAAAGCCGATAATCTGACCGCGTTTTTAGCGCGATAGTAACGCAAAACTAAGTTTCGAGGAAATCTATTGATGACCCTGCAGATAGCTCTGATGATGCTCACCGCATATTTATGTGGTTCGGTGTCGTCGGCGGTAATCATCAGCACGCTATTTCGGCTGCCTGATCCGCGTCTGCATGGCTCTGGCAACCCCGGCGCAACCAACGTGTTACGCCTTGGCGGCACTCTCCCCGCCGTGTTGGTGTTAGTGGCGGATATTCTTAAAGGCACCATTCCGGTGTGGGGATCATATTTTTTAAAAATTGAGCCGTTCTATCTTGGTATGATCGCCATCTGCGCTTGCCTTGGGCATATCTACCCACTATTTTTTGGTTTTAAAGGCGGCAAGGCGGTCGCGACGGCATTTGGTTCCATGTTACCGATAGGCCTCGATTTGGCCGGTCTCTTGATTGCTACCTGGATGATTTTAGTGGGCGCTACCGGTTACTCATCATTTGCCGCCATTGTGACCGTTACCTTAGCGCCATTATTTACTTGGTTTATCAAACCGCAATATACCATTCCTGTGTGCATGCTCAGCGTGTTGATTGTGCTGCGACACCGGCAAAATATTGTGCGGTTATTCAAAGGCACCGAATCAAAAGTGTGGGACAAAACCAAACGGCTGCGCGAGTAATCTGCCTTCTAGATGCCCGCCTAGCACGCCATAACCGGTCGCGACCGTGAATCCCATACCATTAATCCAGTGGCGTCAGCTGAGTTAATGGCCAGCGCGGTGTCACGCCAATACTTAAATCCTGCGTTTGCCCAGCTTTTAATCGTTGATACCCGGCAAACGCAATCATGGCACCATTGTCGGTGCAAAACGCTTTACCTGGGTAGAACACGTCACCTTTGCGTTTTTGCATCAGACTGGCCAGTTGCTGCCGTAACGATTCATTGGCACTCACCCCACCGGCCATCACTAAGCGGTTATAACCGGTTTCATCCAAGGCGCGAATACATTTAATTACGATAGTATCTACCACCGCTTGCTGAAAAGACGCAGCGATATCTGCCTGTACTTGCGGCGTCAATGGCTGTGCCGCAATCGCTTGCGCTGCCGCGGTTTTTAAGCCACTAAAGCTGAAATCAAGGCCCGGCCTGTCGGTCATGGGCCGTGGAAATTTATAACGCTTGGCATCACCTTGCGTCGCTAGCTGTGCCAGCAATGGGCCGCCTGGGTAATCAAGCCCCATTAATTTGGCGGTTTTATCAAAAGCTTCACCGGCGGCATCGTCAATCGACTCGCCCAATAAGCGATAGCGGCCAATCGCTTCCACCGCGACTAATTGGGTATGGCCACCGGAGACCAGCAACGCCACAAATGGAAAGCTTGGCGCAGGCGCTTCTAACATGGGCGCCAGTAGATGCCCTTCCATGTGATGAACCGCCAACGCCGGTTTTTGCCAAGCAAAGGCCAAGCTGCGCCCAATTGCCGCGCCCACCAGCAAGGCCCCAGCTAAGCCCGGCCCAGCGGTGTAAGCGACGCCATCAATATCGGCGGCGCTGCAATTTGCGTCGGTTAGTGCTTGCTGAATTAACGGCAATGTTTTGCGGATATGATCGCGCGATGCCAATTCAGGAACTACACCACCGTAATCCGCATGCAGTGGAATTTGACTGTAAATAACATGGCTTAATAAGCCTTGTTCACCGTCATAAATCGCGATCCCTGTTTCATCACAGGATGTTTCAATTCCTAGTACCCGCATGCTACACTCCGCCTCCGCCCTTATCTGGCGCGGATTGTAGCGAGATCTCTGCTATAGAGCCAGTCATCAATAGAATTGCTTTACTTTTGATCCGGCTTTTGAGTAAAATGCCGCACCATTTTTAAACGTATTGGTTAGCCGCTGACCGGGTCGCGGTGTCCAGATCAACCGAGGTGAGATTTTAATGCCTGTAGTTAAAGTAAAAGAGAACGAACCGTTTGACGTAGCTTTACGTCGTTTCAAGCGTTCATGCGAGAAAGCTGGTGTTTTAGCTGACGTGCGCGCGAAAGAATTCTTCGAAAAACCAACGTGGGTTCGTAAGCGTAAAAAAGCAGCAGCCGTTAAGCGTCACATGAAAAAATTGTCACGCGAAAACGCTCGTCGCATCAAACTGTACTAATACTGCATTAGCACATTAGGTGGATGCCAGATGCTGACGTTGTTTACTCAACTGCAAGATGCGCAAAAAGATGCCATGCGGGCCAAAGATAAGGTTCGTTTGGGGACTATTCGGCTTGCGCTTGCCGAAATTAAACAACGTCAGATCGATGAGCAAATGCCGACCGATGATGTCAACATCATCGCGGTATTGACCAAAATGCTCAAGCAACGCAAAGACTCGGTGACGCAATACCTTGCGGCAAACCGGCAAGATCTAGCGGATGTTGAACTGGCTGAAATCGCAATAATTGAACAGTTTTTGCCGCAGGCACTGACCGCTGACGAACTTGATGCCCTGCTTACGCAAGGTATTGCAGCTACTGCTGCGTCGTCAATGCAAGACATGGCCAAGGTCATGGCGTGGCTTCGGCCACAAGTGCAAGGTCGTACCGATATGGCCGCACTTAGCGCGCTGGTCAAATCACGCCTGAATTAACGCTTAAACTGGCGAACTGCACACCGTGCCTTTGGCGCGGTTTGTCTTTTTCTGGATCCAGCATCGGGGAAAAAGGTGGCAGGACAAATCCCACGCCAATTTATCGACGACCTGTTGGCTCGTACCGACATCGTTGAGCTTATTGATCATCGCGTGCCTTTAAAAAAAACCGGCAAAAATTATTCTGCCTGTTGCCCTTTCCATAACGAAAAGTCGCCCTCATTTACAGTTAGCAGTGACAAGCAGTTTTATCATTGTTTCGGCTGTGGTGCCCATGGTAATGCCATTAGCTTCATGATGGCATACGAACAATTAGAGTTCGTGGAAGCCATTGAAGAATTAGCCAAAATGCATCACCTCGAGGTGCCTCGCGAAGGTGGCCGAGCCGCACCATCGGGCTCGGTGGATGATTTTAGCTTGATGCAAAAAGCTGCAGCCACTTATAACCAACAACTCCGCCTCAGCAGCAAAGCGCAGCAATATGTGCAGCAACGCGGTTTAAGTGCCGCCACTATTGAACGCTTTGGCATCGGTTATGCGCCGGATAGTTGGGATTTGTTGCTTAAACAGCTGGGGCCACAAAAAAATAGCAAGGACCAACTGTTTGAGCTCAAGCTAACGAATCGTAATGAACAAGGCCGCGAGTACGATTTCTTTCGTGATCGTTTGATGTTTCCTATTCGTGATAAACGTGGCCGGGTAATTGGTTTTGGTGGCCGCGTGATTGGCGAGGGCACACCAAAATATTTGAACTCCCCCGAGACACGACTTTTTCATAAAGGACGGGAACTTTACGGTTTATATGAAGCCAGACAACAGCAAGAACGCTTAGATACGGTGCTGGTGGTGGAAGGTTATATGGACGTGGTGGCGTTGTCCGAACACGGTATTCACAACGCTGTGGCCTGTCTTGGCACCGCCACAACCGCCGACCATATGCAAACGCTGTTTCGGCTTTGTCGCCGTGTGGTCTGTTGTTACGATGGCGACCGTGCCGGTAAAGACGCCGCTTGGCGAGCGCTGCAAAGTGCCCTGCCGCAACTGAAAGATGGCGTTGAGTTAAATTTTATTTTTCTGCCAGACGGTGAGGATCCTGATTCGCTGGTGCGCCGCGAAGGACAGCAACAGTTTCTGACCCGGTTGGACTCAGCGTTGTCACTGAGCCAATATTTATTCGACCATCTGCTGCACGAGTTGGATATTCAAACCGACAGCGGTAAATCAGCCTTATGGTCACGCGCCAACGAGCTGATTAAGCAAATACCAAGTGATTATTATCGCGACACTTTGTTAGACAAGTTGGCACAATTACTGGGGCGGCCACGCGCCACCGACCTTGCCAGCAAAGCCGGTTTTAGCGCTGGAACGCGGCCAAAGCCGCAACACCCAGCGATCGCAGCCAGCAGCAAAATTACCCCTATGCGCCGGGCTATTGCGCTGTTAGTGCAGTACCCAGCGTTAGCTGCCGTGATGCCGCAGGCGCCAGAGCTGGCTGATGCCAACATCCCGGGCATCTCGTTATTATTGCAAGTGCAGCAATTGCTGCTAGATAAACCTAACTTGACCACAGCCCAGCTATTGGAATATTGGCGAGAAAGCGCCGAATACAGCATTTTGAATAAGTTAGCGCAATGGGATCATCAGATAGAAGAGGCGCAATTACAGGCCGAATTTCTCGATACCTTTCGCAAAATTGAAGACCAATATTTACAGTCGCGGCTTGATGCTTTGCAACAAAAGGATCAGCTGAGCAAATTAACGCTGGCAGAACGGCACGAATACGCCATGCTGTTAAAAGCGTTTAAGACAAAATAATGGGTGAATATACCCAAGGCACGTGATGTCAGCTGGCTAGAAAAGCCGCGCTTTGATATACTCGCGTATTCGTTTTTTTAAAACAAACATAATCGGGTGGAAGAGCAGCCTCTATGGAGCACAATCCTCAGTCGCAATTAAAACTCCTTATTTTAAAAGGAAAAGAGCAAGGGTATTTAACCTTTGCTGAAGTAAACGATCATTTGCCGCAGGATATTATCGATTCCGATCAGATCGAAGATATTATCCGCATGATCAATGACATGGGTATTCAGGTATTCGAAAGCGCACCGGATGCTGACGATCTGATCATGTCAGACGCGACACCGGACGAAGATGCTGCAGAAGAAGCTGCGCAGGCGCTGGTGAGTGTGGACAAAGAACTGGGCCGAACCACGGATCCGGTTCGGATGTACATGCGTGAAATGGGGACTGTCGAACTGTTAACCCGTGAAGGTGAAATCGACATCGCCAAACGGATTGAAGACGGTATCAACCAGGTACAAACGTCGGTTGCTGAATACCCTGAAGCCATCACTTACTTGTTGGAACAATGGGATAAATTCGAAGCCGAAGAAATCCGCCTCAGTGACATCGTCACCGCCTTTGTCGATCCAAACGAAGCCGACGATTTACCGCCGACAGCGACCCATATCGGTTCTGACGTCCCCGAAGATGAGCTGGATGATGAAGATACCGACATCAGCGGTGATGACGAAGACGAAGACGGCGAATCGGATGACGGTGATACGGGTCCAGATCCAGAGCTGGCACGGGAAAAATTTGCCGAGCTGCGCACCCAATATGACATCACGCGCAAATCCATTATCGAAAATGGCCGCGAGCACGCGCAAACCAAAATCGAAATTGACAAATTATCCGAAGTTTTCCGCTGCTTCCGTCTAGTCCCGAAACAATTTGACCGCTTGGTCAAAAACATGCGGGAAATGATGGACCGCGTGCGGGTGCAAGAGCGGATCGTCATGAAGCACTGCGTGGAATACGCCAAAATGCCTAAGAAAAATTTCTTGAAGGCATTTACCGGCAACGAAAACAGCAGCGCGTGGATCGACGCGGAGATCGCGGGCAACAAGCCATACTCGGCGAAATTGGCCGATATGCGTGATGAGTTGGTCCGTAGCACGGACAAACTGCGCAAGATTGAAGAAGAAACTGGTTTATCGATTTTCAAAATCAAAGATATCAACCGCCGCATGTCCATTGGTGAAGCCAAAGCTCGCCGCGCCAAAAAAGAAATGGTGGAAGCCAACTTACGTTTGGTTATTTCAATCGCGAAAAAATATACCAACCGTGGTTTGCAATTCTTGGATCTGATCCAAGAAGGTAACATCGGTTTGATGAAAGCCGTTGATAAATTTGAATATCGTCGTGGGTATAAGTTCTCAACCTATGCCACGTGGTGGATCCGTCAGGCCATCACACGTTCGATTGCGGACCAAGCACGTACCATCCGTATTCCAGTGCATATGATCGAGACTATCAATAAACTCAATCGTATTTCACGGCAGATGTTACAAGAAATGGGGCGCGAGCCATCACCAGAAGAATTATCTGAACGCATGGGCATGCCGGAAGATAAGATCCGCAAGGTGCTGAAAATCGCTAAAGAACCTATTTCGATGGAAACCCCGATCGGTGATGATGAAGATTCGCATCTGGGCGACTTTATCGAAGACAGCAGCTCTGAATCGCCGCTGGATTCTGCCACTATGGAAAGCCTAAAAGCCGCCACCAACGAAGTGTTGGCTGGTTTAACAGCGCGCGAAGCGAAGGTGCTGCGGATGCGGTTTGGTATTGATATGAATACCGACCATACGCTGGAAGAAGTTGGTAAACAATTTGACGTTACCCGTGAGCGGATCCGTCAGATCGAAGCCAAAGCGCTGCGTAAGCTGCGTCACCCTTCACGTTCTGAAGTATTAAAAAGCTTCCTCGACGAGTAAGCTGTGTCAAACCAGTGTCAACGGCGGCCCACGCCGTTGGCACTGCGCTTTACCTCCCGCACTGACCATCGTTTTGCCCGTCTCGCCCGCCATCGCCTATTCCGGCTTGCTGAAAATTTAGGCATTTGATTACATGAACCTCATGACGCCGCCGATTTTCAGATGACAACCGACTTAAAACTACATATACTGCGCAAGTTTAGCTCATGGTTAACCAAGCCATACCAAATTCATCTGTGTTCATCTGCTGCAGCCACTTGCGATAACGCAATTTTACAAGGTGATGCCAGTTGTGAAAAAAACGGCTAAACACTGAATCGTGAACCGCAAGGTTGACGTTCAAGATGGCCCCATAGCTCAGTTGGTTAGAGCACTCGACTCATAATCGATTGGTCGCTGGTTCGAGTCCAGCTGGGGCCACCATTTATCAAGCCGCTTGATGAAGCCTTTGTTTAGCGCATTGATACATTCCCCTACTGCCTGATTTGCCCACAATCACATTTACCCACCAGCACCATATGTCTTAGCAATGCTTACTGCACTCCTATCACCTACAGTACCTTTAGCAGCACCTGCAGTACCTTGCGTTATAAGCGTTCAGCGCACGACTGCGACACCTTAGCTCTGGCGCTTGCGATCTTGGTTCTGGTTCTTAACTCTGCCGCTTGCAGGTTTAGCTTTGACGCTCACACTCTTAGCATTGGCGAATGCAGAAAGTGCGGCCGCGATAAGGCCGCACTTCACAGCATAAAACATCACAACACATCACAAAGCATCACCAGTCGTAGCGCAGTTGTAACGCCACTAACCATTGTCGGCCCGCGGCCGGTTCTATATATCGTGCGCTGGTTTGATTCACAATCACCGCACTCACATAGTCGCGATCGGTTAGGTTAAGCAGCTGTAGACTGGGCGTGATCGCAATGCCCAGCCACTGGGTGTCATACTGCACACGCACGTCAGTAATGGCATAACCCGGCACTTTTGCCGTGTTAGCATCATCGGCCCAACTGCTGCTACGCCACTGCGCTTGCCATTGCAATTGCCAAGCGCTGCTCAGCTGCCACTGGTACTGCGCCCACAATTGGCGGGGGGTTTGTCCAGGCATGGATTTCCCTGCAATCGCTTGCAAGCGCGCATCTGGTATCCGTGGTTTGGCGGCAAATTGATGCTGTTGCCACCAGCCATGGATCAACAAACGTTGGCTGGCCTGCCACTGCCATTGCCCAGACCACTGCAGGCCTTGTCGTTGAGTTTGGCCCGCATTACGATAACTAGTGCGGCCTCCAGCAGCGCTATCCACCACTATTTCATCATCATTCTCGATGAAAAATAACTGCAGATCGAACTGGCGCGGCAACCACCAGGCTTGTGCGTCATCATGCAATAAGTGAGGCGAGGTGCGACTGACCGCACTCTGCACTGCGCCATTCATCCTGCGATGCTCTGCCACATGTGGCGCTAACCAGCGCCACCCCAACTCCCACTGCCGATTTACCGAGGGTTGCAGCTGTTGATTAAACCCCGCGACCGCCGTGCTTGGACTGGGATACGCCAAGTCGGCCAAGGTCGGAACTTCAAAGCCCGAGCCATGACTTAAATACATGCTGTGGGCGGCACTTAGCTGGTAATTCAGCCCCAGCGCATAGGCCTGCTGTGAAAACCGTCGCTGCCCACTATCATCAGGATTGCCGCTACTAGTGGCCGTGGGCGGCCGAATAAATTGATCACGGCTATCAATGTGCAGACGACTCGCCCGCTGTCCCAGTTGCCAGCGCCAATGACCAAAGGCGGGGCTATCCATGCGCCACGCGATGTCATACAGCGCTAAGTGATCCCACTGATCACGCCGCAGATCACCGGGTTTACCCTCTGCATTGACAAACCCCAGCCGATGTTCGCGACTTTGTTGCCACTGTCCACTGAGCTGCACTAACCAAGGTTCCGTGCTGCCCACGTAACGATCTAGCGCGGCAAGCTGCAGCGGCCATTGATAGCGACCTTGGCTCCCCTCCAGTTGCCGATCCAAATCCACAATACCGCCCGCACTACTGATCGCCGTACCAGGTAGCGCCAGCTGCTGATAAATTTGCCGACGTGACTGCCACAACGCCCATTGCCACGGTGCTTGTTGGATGTCTTGCTCTGGACTGAGTAGCAGACTGTGAGCCTGCTGCTGTACCGTTTTGTAGGTGTTAAAACGCAGCGCACTGGCATCCGTCTGTTGTGGTTGTTGCCGCCACTGGGCCAGCGTCAGCCCCTGCGGATCGCCAAGGTAAGGATCATCCGCGCGGTCAAACTGCCAATGCCACCACACATCTTGCCAAAATTGCTGTAACCTCAGCTGTTGCTGCTGTTTTTCTGCCCGCATTTGTGGCCGAAAACCGTCGCTGTGCATATCTAACCAGCCCAGCGCTACACCGCCATCTTGCCATGCCCACTGTAATTGTTGCCGCCATTGCTGCGGGCTAAATTCGGAACCTCGAGCCAAAGATTCCGGCTGCCACACCCACTGTGTTTGATAACGACGCGCCGTCAACGGCTGTTGATAAAACGATAAAACCGCGCCCGCACCATTGCCATACAGGGCTGCAAATGGTCCACTTAGGATCTCTACCGCAGCGATTTGGTCAAAAAACAGCGAGCCTAATTGGCCTTGACCATCCACACTGTTAAGCGAGATCCCATCACGCAAAATGGCAATACCACGGATACCAAAGGCACTGCGACTGCCAAATCCACGCACCGACAACCGTGTATCCTGCGCTAAATTGCTACGACTATCCGCTTGTAAACCAGGTAGCGATTGCAAAAAACGCGCGCTATCGTAACTGAGCTGCGGTTGTAATCGTTGCCGGCTAATATTCGCCGCACTCGAGTGCAGCGGCTCTTGATAACCGCGGCCACTGACCACAATACGCTCGATATCGTCTGGCTCGATAAGTTCAGCCGCGATGTCTTGTTGCTTAGCATCGCGCGGTGCCGCAGACGCCACGCCGATGGCAGGCGTTACACACAACATACTGGCGATGGCTGCGCTTATGAGCCTAGCGCTAATTCCCTTAGCGCCTATGAACGAGGCGTCTATGAACGAGGTGTTGTTTGCCTCAGCCCGGCTTGCGGCCGCTCGCCGCGCATATCGCTCTGAGTGCGTTGCGCTTTTTTTCATACGAACGGCTGTCATACGGATGAGTGTCATGCGTGCTGAGCTCATGCGCAAACTTAACGCGAAGGTGCGCCGACGGCCGCCGCTTGCGGCACTAAACGCAGCACTTGGCCATTATCTTCGTCGGTTAATAAATACACTGCACCATCTGGACCTTGTTCGACATCGCGCACCCGTTTACCAATCATGATACGCTCTTGTGCGACCACCTTTTGCTGACTGGCATCAAGCTCAACACGCACCAATTGGCCAAACTTTAACGACCCCAACAGCAAATGGCCGCGCCAAGCCGGGATCAAATCGTGCTGATAAAAGACCAAGCCACTCGGCGCAATCGACGGCACCCAATAATGCAGTGGCTGCACCAAGCCATCGGCATGGGTTTTACCAATGACGCCACCACCGTACTCTTCGCCATATGTGATCACCGGCCAGCCATAGTTAACCGCTGGACGGATCGGGTTAATCTCATCGCCGCCTTGCGGTCCATGTTCATGGGTCCACAACTGGCCCGTGGCTGGGTGTAATGCCGCACCTTGCACGTTGCGATGGCCTAGACTAAAAATCTCAGGCAAGGCACCTGCTTTGCCCACAAAAGGATTATCGCTGGGCACAGTACCATCGCGCTGAATGCGCACAATTTTGCCATGATGGTTATCCAGCGTTTGCGCATCATCTCGACGCCTGTAACGCTCACCTAACGTCAGGTAAATCAAACCATTTGGATGCATTTTACTGCTTGGCTCGATCACAATACGGCCGCCGTAGTGACCAAAACTGTCGACTTTGGGTTGCTGCGAAAATAACACTGTGACGTCCTGTAAGACGCCATCCTGCAGCCGTGCGCGCGCCAATGCGGTGCTATCGGCACCTTTTCCGTCAGCACCTGGTTCGGCATAACTGAAATAAATCCACTGGTTTTTGCCAAACTCTGGATCCACGGCCACATCCAACAAGCCACCCTGCCCCTTGGCTTTGATCGGTGGTAAGCCTTTGATATCGATACGTTTGCCTTTAAGGTCCAACAGCACTAGACCGCCGTTACGCTCTGTCACCAGCAACTCACCGCTGGGCAGAAATGCCATCCCCCACGGATGTTTGAGCTGCTGCGCGAGGGTTTGCAGGTCAAAGTTTTGCTTTTCAGTCACTAACGGCTGACTGTGTTGCACATGCTTTTGCTCAACCTTGTGATCTGGGCTGTGGTTAGCCGCCTGCAGGGGAGTGCTCAAGCTGGCAGCGAGCATAACGCCAAGCGCCAACACCTTAGTCGCGGCAGCTGTGTGGCCGGTCTTGCTGGAGACAGTGCCATAAAGTACTGGCGTCGATGAAAAAGCAACATTTTGATGTGACATCAGGATCCCCTTTGCGGTGGCTTCGACAAGGTGGGCGAAGCGTGATTGTTCATAAACATCGGTCATAGTGCTGATCTAAACCCAGCACAACATGAGTTAAAAACCGTTTAAAATCATCCGTATGAAACACAGGGATCAACAACAGTCCCTGCCATTATTCAGGTGCATGACGGCGTCAGCCTGTATGCACTCATCGATTCAAGGTTCAGGTTGCCCCTCTGATGGCAGCGCAGACGATGAACCAGATTGCAATTCAGTACCGCCGCCAGCCGCTTGTACCTTCAACAGCAAGTGCGCAGTCGCCCAGGCATCGGCGTGCGCACGATGATGCTGCGTCAGCGGTAAATCCAGTTGCGTCGCTAAAGCGGCCAAACCATAACCGCTCAGTCCTGGCAAAAAACGTCGGCTTTGCACCACAGTGCATAACCTTGGCATCATCAGCGTCTGCCCCGCTCGCTGTGCTTCCGCACGGACAAAGCCGTAATCAAAATTCACGTTATGAGCCACAAACACGGCATCAACAAAATTGCTGGCAATCTCAGGCCATAACTGCGCAAAGGTGGGCGCATTGGCCACCATGGCATCGGTGATACCGGTTAAGCGCTGGATATAACGTGGGATCTTTCGCTCTGGATTGACCAAACTGCTCCAACTGCCGACAATTTTGCCAGCACGCACTTGCACCACCGCAATCTCGGTTATGCGATCTTGCTCGGCCTTACCACCGGTGGTCTCCACATCCACCACGGCATACAGCCGTTCTGGATCTGTGCCCCACGCCACCCGCAGCACTGCAGCCGCGACGTTTAACTGTAAAAACCACTGTAAACGCGCCAGTTGCGCCGCACGAAGCTGATCCCCGGCAGCTTTCACTTCGACCAGCTGCAGTTCAAACTGCGGAATCACCTGTGAGCTGCTGATTTGCGCTGCCCACGCCGGATATGCCAGCGCTAATGCGGTTAAGTGCTCCAGATCACAACGAGTGATGTCCGCTCCGCTGCCCTTGGTGTCGTCAGAAAATTGTTCAGCACATGTTTCTATAAATGGTTCAGAACCATGCATTAAAAGCTGCGCCGAGAGCTGCCACAGGGTTGGCGGCGACGCTGGCCCATGATCTGATGGCTGGTTTGTCGCTGTTGTCTGTGGGTTATTCAGCTCTTTATAAAGTAAAAGATCGGGAAAACCTTGGCTATTGCGGGGAAAATCCTGCGCCATGCGGCGAATGACGGTCGCCAATACCGCCCCCATATCCGAAACGGATGGTTCGGTGAGATGGCCTGCGTTTGCGGTCAACGCCTCAGTATCAGCGGGCACAAGCCCTACCGGCGTAGATGCGGACTGAGCCTGGGTGATGCCCTGCGACGCTGACATCACCAGCGCTGACGTGTCCGGTGCTGAAAATCCCTGTGCTAAAAAGCCCTGCAGCGCCCGCGCCGACCAGCGGCCATACCAAAGCAGCAGCAACCAGCCAGCAAACTGTGCCGGCCAGCGCACCAGATCGGTCTGCTGCGCGCGGATCGCTTGATAACGCTGTAACAACGTTGCCAACCCGGCGGCGGTTAGCGGCTGCAATACCGCCAGCTCGGCTTCAATTTCCGCCTGATGCTGCAAATAAAAACCAGGCTGCATTAAACTGCGCGGCCGCAGTTCAAAATCGTTATGCAGCTCAGCCTTGTGATACAGCACCGGCCACAAGATTAAGGTGAACAAGGCGCGCCATAGCGTATTTTCAGCAAAGAACCCCTGATACCCCAACGGCTGCACATAGCGCAGCACGCCATCTTCGACACGCTGCCGGTACACTTCATCCAGCACAATACAAGGTGCCTGTTGTAGCATCGCGGTGAGCACCGTGTGCCGAGTACCACAGTGCCTAGCCAAGCGCCGCTGCCAGATATCTTGCGCAAAAATAAGCTCAGTATCACAATCGGGTGACTGGATCATGCGCTCTAACAGCTGCTGCATCAATTGCTGCGCCAAAGCACCGCGCGGGATCCTTTGCTGCGGCAATGCTTGCCATAGCGCGGTCACCGCGGCATTTGCATCTACGGCGGGCGGCGGGCATACGCCTGAACTGGCAACGCTGTCTGGGCTGGCGGGTGAACTCGCGTCAGGCGCATGACGTGCCGTAGCAACGGCGGCGGTGACTGCTGCGGCGACCGCGGTGGCACTTGGCGACGCTGACGCCGTAGCCGCCAGCTCAGGCCACTGCCGCCATTTATCATACAATCGAACCAAACGCTCGCTGGCCGGCCATTGCGGTGCAGCGTGGTAGCAGACCAAGGCCAAGGCGGCATAATGCTCGGTATCAGGCTGACCATCCAAGACACAGGTATCTGTCGCTGTGGCCACGTCCTGTTCAGCCATATGTTGTGCAGACGAATGTTGTGCAGCCATATCTTGTGCAGCCATATCTTGTGCAGCTAGCGTAGACACATCACTTAACAGCTCGCTGTAACAGCGCTCTGCCCAGCGGCCTAAGCCATACCAAAGCTGCTGCGCATGTCGCTCACTGCGTGCTTCCAAGGCTGGTGCTAACTGCCGTAGATGTTGCCACCAGGCCAAAAGTTCCGGCCAGAGCTGCAGTGCCAGCTGAATTTTGGCCTGCTTGGTCGATGTGGTGTTTAGCCCTGTCGTTACCAGCTTAGCCTCAACGCCAGCATCAGCCTCAACATCGTCGCTGCGATGCTCCGATGACGTGGTTAATGCCCGCCAACGCGTTTGCCATGCTTTTGCCGCGATAAACATCTGTTGCCGCGCCTGCGCCCAGGCAAACGCACGACGAGCCGTGGTGCTATCGTCAAAACGACGACGAAAATTGCGTTCTTCCTGTGAGCTCACATGCTGGCGAACCAACACCGCTTCGGTGTTGGCCCCAGTGTTGCTCCGCACCTGCCGGATCCCCAAATCTCGTAGGGTAAAGGGCGTGGCACTGGGCTTACCATCCTTATCTTGCGCTGATAACGCACCAAAATATAAGAAATATAAATAATCGAGACTGTCTCGGCCTTCGACCGTGGCTACCCAGCAGCTGCTGTCAGCGTTTAGGACATAACGCTCAGCGTTAAGGGCATGGCGCTCAGCGTTAAGGACATAGCGCTCAGCGTTTTCAGTACAGGCGTTTTCACGAAAAGCGGCGTCGTTAGGTTCTTCATCAGCAGGCGATGCGTGATTAACAGTAGCGTGACGACCTGTCGTGCCACTGGAAGTATCATCGCGCTTAACCGCCGGCAAACGATGCAGCGCCTGAATCGCCGACAGCCAAAGGGCGCAACCCGAGCTCGCGATTGCCCTATCCGCATCTGGCGCGTTGATCGCTAACAAGCCCGACGCACGGCCACCGGCATCAAGGCTGACTGTTCGCTGGTATTCCAGCGCATAGCATTGCTGCCATGCCTGCAAAAGTGGGGTATAAAATGCCGCGCGCGGCGCCTGGGCTTTGGGACGTGTGGGTAAGGTTCCTGCGACGTGATCCGTCAGCACCTGCTCAGCCAACACCTGATCAGCCAATATAGGGTCTACCAATGTTGGATCTGCCAATATAGGATCCGCCAAAAGCGACCACAGTTGTTGTAGCTGCGATTTAGTGGCCTGCGCCAGATAGTCCGCCACCCGATGCACACTGAGCGCTTGTAATAACCCTACCGCCAATAACTGCTGCCATGCCTCGTGGATATCACCAATATCGGCATAATCCAACTGCGCCAGCATAAAACAAGGGCCTTTGCGCTGAACCAAACGCAACCACAGCCGCTGTGCGTCTTGCGATAAGCCGAGGTAACGCCCAATGGTGGCATCACAGGCATCCGGCCACAGTGGCGCCTGCACCTGCTGAATATAGTGCAGCAACTCCTGCATATGCTGATGATAATACCCATCCTCCAATACCAGACGAGCCGCGTTGGCGTTGTGGCTGGCTTTGCCGTCGGCGGCGGATCGCTTGGTATTCGAAGTGTCGACTTGTTTGACGGCATCGACTTTCTTGACTGCATCGACTGTGTTAACTGAGCTGGCCAGCTCCACATCGCTGGCCGCCGAGGCGGTAGCCATATCGAGCAACGTGCTCGTAGGTGGGGTGGGTGCGCTCATGAGCCCCCCTGTGATGCGGGGCCGACATAGAGTAACTCTTGTTCCGCAAAGTGCTGTGTCTGCTGCAACATCGCCGCTAAGCCATGCCATTGATAACGCTCAGCCAGCGCAATGGCGTGCGTGAGCACACTTGGCTGTTTGGGCTGTGCGCGAAACGCATAACGATACGCGGCCAAATCATCTGCCACCACCAACTGCAGCCGTGGCTGAGGTGCCGGCCAATGCGCCATGCGACGCGCAAGGGCATCAAATAACGATAAGCCCGCCATATCGTAATCAAACGCACAGTAAATGCGTTGATACTGCGCCAAGTAGGGTTGCATCAGCGCACTGCTGATTTTCGACCCGGCCGCCAGCACAATATCGGTATTGGCTAGGCTCAGCGGTGCGTCGATCGCATGAGATGCGTTCGTCGACATCAGCATAAGATTCGCTTGTCGTAGCACCGCCTGCCATGCAAAAAATGCCGATTCATTCTCAATCAGTAATAGCTGAGGCTTAGGCTGCACCTGCCCTTGCACCAGCGTGATCTGCTCGCCGTGTTGCAGCACAACGACCACATCAGGCGCAACATTCGGCATCCCATCGCGTATTTTTTCGGTGTCGATTGCTGTTGGCTTTGGCGTTGGCGTTAATGCTGGTGTTGCGGCAGTGGCCGCTGCGGGGCTATCCAATGATACATTCGAAGGCGCATTAGAGCATGTCACCCCTGCATTTTCCCATAAGCCACTGTGCCAGCGCAGCAGATAACTATGGCTATTGCGCATTTGGTGCGAATCACCTTGCCAGCTGGCCGTGATGCGATCACTAGGCGCCTGCGCGCTGTGCCAGAGGGCTTCAAATAGACGAGGATCCGCGATCAATACCTGCCATTTGCCATTGGTTAATTGTTTGACTTTAAACAACTGGCTGCGCTGCTGATAAAATTGCGGCGGCAATAACGCCAATAGTTTCGGGTAATGCACCGCCTTGCCGGCACGGATCTGATTTAACAGTTTAAGTAACATGGCGCTGCCTGTTTCACTATTGATTTACGCCTTGCGTTAACGATGACAAGGCACGTCATGGCGGCGGCTTGCCGTGATGGCCTGACGTCCATGCTCACCCTTGTCATTGTGTTGCTCTGCGCAGGTTTTTGTATGCGCGGTTGATAGAGCGCGCGTTTGGTCAGCCAGCATGCTTTGCCACCGAAGGCGCTATCATCGTTTTAAACCATAGAGGATCGTAACCATATAGGCGCTCAAGCCTGTAACGACGGCTTAAGCGCTGTAACATGCTATGGCTTAGCCGCTGTGGCATGCTGCGCGACTTGAATCGTCGCGGCCACCGCCGCCAACCAACCGTGGTACAAGGCGGCAATACGCTCTTGCGCGGCCTCGCTGCGATCGGGCTGATAACGGGCCCCACCTTGCCAACACTGCGCGGCAACTGCTGCCGTCGCCTCGGTTAAATCGCGATACCAGCCACAGCTGATACCGGCCAACAGCGCCACGCCAAGCGCCGTGGTTTCGACACTGGATGGCACCCACACCTCCAGCGCCAATTGATTGGCCAGCTGCTGGCAAAACCAATCATTTTGCGCCATACCACCATCAATACGTAAGCTGGCCAGCGTCAGATCCGCCGCCGTACTTACTGGCGCTGTAGTTGTTGGCGCCTGATTTGCTGGCGCTGTAGCCGCCACAATCGACTGTTGTAAATCACGGCTTTGCAGCACCACAGATTCAAGGGCTGCGCGCACCAATTGCGCCGGCCCCGTATGTAGCGTCATCCCCACCAGCGTGGCGCGTGCTTGCGGTTGCCACCACGGCGCTCCCAAACCACTAAACGCGGGCACCAGATACACCCCCGAAAGCTCAGATTGCTGCCGCGCCAGCTCGGCACTTTGCTGCACATCCGCCAGCAAACCCAATTGATCGCGTAACCATTTCAGCACCACACCAGCGGCAAAAATAGCACCTTCTAAAGCGTAGGTCGTGATCACGCTGCTTTCAGCCTCGACGCTAGCTGGCGTGGCACTCGCGCAAGGCGCACCGCCCGCCGCTGCAGCAGGGCAAATTTGGTAAGCCACGGTACTTAACAAGCCGGCAGGTGGTGTCAGGGCGCGGCGACCGGTATTGGTGAGCCAAAATGCTCCTGTGCCATAGGTGCATTTACTCAGCCCGGCGCTGATGCAGCCTTGGCCGATGGCAGCGGCTTGTTGATCGCCTGCCATCGCGACAATGGCCAATGGCTGTGGCCGCTCACTCGGCGATGCTGGCGTGTGCTGCGCCAACATCGATAACGGCCAATAGCGGGATAACTTTGTCTGGCTGGTGGCCGGCGATGCGCTTATTAATGGCGCTTTATCTGTTATCAGCGCTTCATCTCTTTTTGACGCTTCATCTCTCTTTGACGCTTCGCTGGCGGATAGATCAGGTTCGGTGTGCCAAAGTGCCAGCAGCGCTGGATCGACCTCACCAAATGCATGGGTATTGGCATGTACCTTGGGCAGCATCGCTTTCTCAATACCAAAGGCGGCTAGCAACTGCGGCTGCCAATCCAACTGATGAATATCAAATAATAAGGTACGGCTGGCGTTGGTCACATCGGTCGCATGCACCTTGCCACCGGTCAGTCGCCACAATAAAAAACTATCGACAGTGCCAAAACATAAATCGCTGGCCGCGGCGGGGCTGGGCACAGCAGCCGTCTCCAGATGATCCAACATCCAGCGTAATTTCGTCGCCGAAAAATACGGATCCAGCCGCAATCCTGTGCTGGCAATTGCCTGCTGCATTTGCAGCGCCAACGCTGGGTCTTGCTGCCATTGTTGCATTAAGGTTTGGCAATACGCTTCGGTACGGCGGTCCTGCCAGACAATCGCCGGATAGACACAAACACCATCTTGGCGACGCCACAGCAAACTGGTCTCTCGTTGATTGGTAATGGCCACTCCTTGCACCTGGATCTGATGCCGCGTTGCATGCCACATCACCTGATGACACACGTGCACCACCGAGCGCCAAATGTGCTCAGGATCTTGCTCCACCCAGCCAGGTGCCGGACATTGGCTGCTGATTTCCTGCTGCGCCAACGCCAACACTTGCCCAGCAGGACTTAGCAACAGCGCTCGGCTCGACGATGTGCCCTGATCGATGGCGAGTATGGCCGTTTGCGCGCTGTGTGTTGCTAGACGGCTGCTTGGCAAATTACTCATGGGAGCATTGCGAGATACGTTAGACATAACCACCCTTTTGATTTTTTATCTTTTTATTTATTTGATTTTATGTTTTTGTTTTTGTTTTTGTTTTTATTGAAATTTTAATCGTTATTGCTGTATCTGAACCGAACTCGACTAAAAATACTGCCCCAATGATAAATAAAACCGATACGGCTGCTTGATGTCCGCCACGTCAGCTTGCCCATAGCCCACATACAAGGGCCCCAGCGGACTATCCCAGCCAATAAACACACTGGCCGCCGACACCCAATCCTCAGTGCCAGGCTGGAGTATCACTTGCTGCTGCGACACCAAACCGCGTTCAAGCGAAAAGCCCAGATACAAAGGCGCATCAAACACACGAAAGCGGCTATCCAGCCAAGGATGTAAATACACGACGCTAGCAAAACGCACATCACTGCCAAACAAGTAGTCACGCGGGTAACCGGATAAATTCAACAAGCCGCCCAAACTAAATTGCTCTAGAGGCAACTGATCAGGCTCCGAGACCAAATGATCATAGCGCAGCCGCGTATGTAGCACATGGGCTGGCGCCAATTGCCACGCCGCTTGCCACTGCCACTGCTGGCTATGACTCCAGTAGCGCGGCGCGCCAGCATCATTTTGCAGCCGTTGCCATCGCCCCAGCGCTCGCCAACCTTGAGTGGCAAAACTGCGATGGTCAAGGCTATCAAACTCCCACTGCGCAACGACACCGCGCCGCTCATAACGAACACGACCTTGTTGCAGCTGCGCGGCTAAACTGACCGGCAACACAAATAACCCTTCTCGCTGGGTGAGCCCCAGACTGAATTGCTGATGATCCGACCACAAATAGCCAAGATCAGCACCGATCGAAAACTCACGTTGCGCCAAATCACCATCGGATAAACCGGCGTTATCTTCTAAGCCATACACAACCCGTTCGATTTTAAGCTGTTGACTGGTATAAAATTTGCTATCGGCCAGCGGATAAAACCACTGTGTTTGTAGCATTTTATCGGTGCCTAACGCAAAGGCCGTGCGCCACTCAGCACCATAGGGTGACAGCTGCGTCCAGCGGTAGGAGGCCGCCAGCTGGTAACTGTGGGTATTACGAAAATCATCATCGAGCTGTAAGCGAAAATTTAAATAGGCGGGCCCCCAACTTTTGGGTAAAGCTTGTAGATTTAGCACATAACCGCCTTCCGCATGGGGCACCAAACTGCCACTAAAGCGCTCCAACGCATCGAGGCCATACACGCGTCGGATCCCTTGTTGGATGTCTTGCAAACGCAGTGCGGTGCTGTTGTCATTTGACGTCGCTGCACTTGTCGCGGCCTCGCGGCTATCGGCGGGAGTTGCGGGAGCGGCGATACCAAATCGTTGTAGCAATAACGCATCAGCCAACGCAGTTTGGTTATCTAGCTCCACAGCCACAATATCGACCTGATGCTGCATGCCACGCCGTTGCTGCCGTTGCCAGTGGGCATAATCCATCGGTCGCTGCATCGGCGCGGCTTGCGCCGCTAACTTCGCAATAGCCGTGAGCGCAGGTCGTTGCCGTTTGGCCACAACTCGCCCTTGCTGGCGCGCCACGTCTAATTTATCAAACTCCAAAGTGCCGACCTTGGCCAGATCCGGCTCGAGTAACACATCTTGGGGTTGCAAAAACATTTTCTGCTCCGCCACCCCTTGGCGCACCAAAAAATTGGTCAGCTGCTCGGTGATGGCAACGGCGGAGTCCAATTGCGCTTGCTGCAGCAAAGGTGCATCAATCGCGACTGCAATAATGTGGGTGGCCCCCAACTGTCGCGCAATTTGGATCGGTAAGTTATTGGCCACACCACCATCGACCAACATCTGACCATCCAGCTCAACCGGCCGCACAATACCAGGGATCGACATCGAGGCTTGCACCGCTTGCAGTAAATTGCCTTGCGATAACACCATGGTTTTGCGATCGGATAATCGCGTGGCTATCGCCCTAAACGGAATAGGCAGCTGATCAAAATGCGTCAAACTCGGCACGGCGCCATAACCCTGCTGGATAAGCTCGGCCATGGCTTGCCCATGCAGCACACCTTTGGGCAGTTTAATACCTTGTGCATCCATCCCCAAATCGAGCCGAATCGGAAACTCGTCGTAATTTTGTTTGATCGGCAATGGCATTTCTTGCCGGGTAACGCGGTCGCGAAAGCCCTGCTGCCATGGGGTTTGCTGCAAAATATGCTGGATCTGCTGCGGACTATTACCAAGCGCATATAACCCCCCAATGTAAGCACCAATACTGGTGCCAATCACCATATCCACCGGGATCTGGAGCTGTTCCAGCATTTCAATCACGCCCAAATGGGCGCCACCGCGGGCACCACCCCCGCCTAACACCAACGCAATACAAGGGTTTTTGCCATGGCAGATCGCCGAGGATGAGGCGGTCGTACTGAGTTGTTGCGCGGCCTGCGGCGCTGGCAAGGCTTGTGGTTGTTGCCATGGTTGTTGCGCTGGTTGTTGCGATGGTTGTTGTGCTGCCTGTTGCTGCGACGGCGTCATCACCTCGAGCGCGGGCATCGGTAAGCCCACTGACCAGCTTGACCATAATAGGCCCAGCCCACTTAGCACAGTCGCCAACATGGGGTTCATGAAAATCCGCACTAGATATAGCCTCCTTGTCAGATATGATCGCCGGCTCAGCCGCACCGATAGGTTTATAGTCTCCGTTTGCCGGCCCCGGATGTCCACACATAATGAACCGGTAGAGCGCGGAACATTTTCGCGCTGTGCAGTATCAAGCTGTCCAGTATCGAGCTGTCCAGTATCGAGCTGTCCAGTATCGAGCTGTCCAGTCTCAAGCTATCCAGTCTCGAGCTGTGTAGTGTCGAACTGTGTAGTATCGAGAGCGCGCCATCAAAGTTGAACATGCATTGTCCTGCACTGCCCAGCACAGCCCTGCACTGCACTGCACTGCACTGCACAGCATTGTGCCGTGATGACCTTTCGTATGCTCCTTTGGTATTGCGCTGCACTCCGGCCTGACACTCCGGCATGACACTCCGGCCTGACACTCTGGCCTGTCGTAGTTATTATGATAAAACGCCACGCCGGATATAGCGATGTAGGTCAATGGTTTAACTATTAATTTCAAAACCAGCTCCAGCTTAAGGCGCTTGAGCATCGCATCAGACACCAACCGCCTTGGTATCAACCAAGGCGTGCTCGGCCGCCCCACAAGCTCATCCTTTATTACTAAGCCATAAAGCTTAAGTAACGAAAGCTTCATTAAAGTGCATTGAATTTGCAACTTCAATTGCTTATGTTGCATCTCCCAGTATATAGGCTGTTTTTATACGGGATGCCGATGCAGTGAATGAACCATTGGCGTTTGATGGCTTGCCTGATGTGCCTCGCAGACAAACAACAGCCCTATCCCACTCGGCGGTGTTGCTGTGCACGCCCGTCTCGCATCGAAAACGTCAAAACCAAACACCGACAACAAGTGCACATGGTGGTGCGCGGTGTTGTTCATCAGCTGCATTGATTGCTTGAATCAAACATAAAAGAGATAGCATTCATGCCTGCCGTCATCACAACCCAAAAATTAAGCTTATTCAGTGCGCTGCTCCTGCCTAGCTTGCTGGTCACACCTGCGCATGCCGACATTTTTATTTCTGAGTACCTTGAAGGTTCTGGCAATAACAAAGCCATCGAACTGTATAACCCCAGCGATAGCACGATTAACTTAGCGGTTTATACCCTGAGTGTGTTTAACAATGGTGCCACCAAAGCCAGCAAAACCATTCGGTTAAATGGCTCTATCCCGAGCAAAGGAACCTTTGTGTTGGTCGACGATGGTGCGGTCAGCGCGCTAAAACAGTTGGCCAACCAATCCATGGGCGGCAGCAACTTTAACGGTGACGACGTCGTTGCACTGTATAAAGATAATGTGTTAATCGATGTTTTTGGCAAATTGGGCGATAAACCCGCCGGTGGTGCTTGGGGTTCAAACCTCAAAAGCGCCAATCAAACGCTGGTGCGCCAGCCCGGCATCAGCAGCGGTGACATCAACCCGAACGATGCCTTTGATCCAGCCATTGAGTGGCAGGGGTTAGGCAACGATGTGTTTAGCAACATCGGCCAGCATAACTTCGCCGGCGGCGGTGATGGTGGCGGCACAGATCCAACGCCGCCAGTCGATAACATTGGTCTTTGTGGCGACGATGCCAGCCGCATCCATGCCATTCAAGGCAATGGCGCAGCCAGCCCCATGGTTGGCAGCACTGTGATTGTCGAAGCCGTGGTGACCCAAGCCAGCACTGGCCTTAACGGCTTTTTTGTGCAGGAAGAGCTCAGCCATTATGACAACGACCCCGCAACCTCGGAAGCTATATTCGTCAGCCAAGCCACGGCATTACCGCTACCAAACGTTGGCAGCAAAGTGCGAGTGAAGGGCAAAGTGGAAGAGTTTTTTGGCCGCACGCAGCTCACCCGCAATAGCGACGTCGTCCAGTGCGGCAACGCAGAACTGCCCGCGCCAGTCAGTGTCAGTTTACCTTGGGCGACACTGGATGCCGCCGAAGCCTATGAAGGCATGCTGGTGAATTTCCGCCAAGCCTTGGTGGTGGCGGATCACAGCAAATTGGTGCAATTTGGTGAGGTCCGGTTAGCCTCCGCCCGCCATGTCACGCCCACCAATCGTTTCCGGCCCAATTCACCACAAGCCATAGCCCTAGCAGATCAACAAAAACGCGACCGTATTGTGCTGGACGATATGCAAAGTGGCAGCAAGCCAAGTGTGATCCCATTCCCTGCGCCTGGCATGAACATGCAGAACCCAGTACGCTTAGGAAGCAGCGTCAGCAATCTGACCGGTGTACTGGATTATGCCTTTAGCGCCTATCGGTTGAACCCGATCCATAGCGTGCAGTTTAGCGACAATGAGCGCAGCAGCGCACCGCAGTTGCAGCGTCGTGGCAACTTAACCGTCGCCAGTTTTAACGTGTTGAATTATTTCAATGGCAATGGCAGTGGCGGCGGCTTCCCAACACCGCGCGGTGCCAGCAATGCCGCTGAGTTTGCCCGCCAAGCCGATAAAATCGTTGACGCTCTGGTGAACATGAATGCCGACGTGGTCGGCTTGATGGAAATCGAGAACGATGGTTATGGTGAGCGCAGTGCTATCGCCGATCTGGTCAATCGCCTCAATGCCGAGTTAGGTGCAGGTACCTATCGCTTTGTCAGCGCCAGCGGTACCGGTCAGCTGGGTGGTGACGAAATTACTGTCGGTTTAATTTATAAACCAGCGAGCGTAGCCTTGGTGGGCAATGCCGCCACCACCGCGGATGGAATTTTTGCCATGGGCAACCGCCAGCCACTGGCACAAAGCTTCCGTGACAAACAGTCCAACGAAGTCTTTACCCTTGTCGTTAACCATTTTAAATCCAAGGCCGGTTGTGGCAGTGCCAGTGGCCAAGATCGCGACCTGGGCGATGGGCAAGGCTGTTGGAACGCCACCCGCGTAGCAGCAGCGACAGAGTTACACGCGTGGCTGGCGCGCAACCCGACCGGCGTGAACGATCCTGATGTGCTGATCATGGGCGATTTGAATGCCTATGCCAAAGAAGATCCGATTATCACGCTGCAAGGCAAAGGTTTTGTTGATTTGGTTGAGAAATTCAATGGTGACAAAGGTTATTCCTATCACTTTGATACCACAGGCGAAAGCGGCTATCTCGATCATGCGTTGGCCAGCAGCAGCTTAGCAAGCCAAGTGACAGATACCAAAGAATGGCACATCAATGCCGACGAAATTGAGTTCTTTGACTACAACCTGGAAGGCAAAACGCCCAGCCAACAGCAAGATTTTTACGCACCGACAGCCTATCGCTCTTCGGACCATGATCCTGTGTTGGTTGAACTCAAACTGCAAAGCCAGTTGGTCGGTGATTTGGATGGCAACGGCGCCATCGATAGCCGCGATGTCAGCTTGTTTAATCAATGGCTCCGCAGCGGTCAACCGCTCGGCATGCAATATGATTTTAACCAAGATGGCGTGGTGAACAGCCTTGATGGCCGGGCATTGGCAGCACGCTGCAGCTTACCACGCTGCGCGATTGCCAATTAAGGAAGTGAGCTAAGAGTGTTAGCTAAGAGAGTGAGCTAAGAGAGCGAGCTAAGAGATTGAGTGGCGTGCTGTACCGAGTACCTAAAGGCTGCGAGTTGATGCTGCGTATGAATGCAAAGAAGGCACGCCACAACCTCACACTCACACCACATAAAACAACCGCGGCCACCACGCGCACGCCACTTAGTCACCCTAGGGTCATCAGCGGGGTGATACAGCTCGATCGTAGCGCAAGGTGGCAGCAATCAAAGCGCTAGCATGCACAACGCTTGTTGCCGCTAAGCAACCGCTGTACTCGCGAGGGAATACCCCCCAGTGTAGTCAGTGAGTTATATGTTAACTATTTATTAGGGGATCATCCATGTACCGCAATACTACAGATTTTATGCGTCGCGCTCGCGTTAGCGCCTTTATCCGCCCAGTACAGCTAGCAAAATTCGCCAGTCGTGTACTGCTGGCGGCCTCACTTATGCTGACTAGCATGGCCAGCCACGCCAGCGTGATGCAGGTGGAGTTGGATAAAACTGATTATCATATCGGTGACACTATCACCGCCACCATTCGCCTACAAAACCCAAGCGCTGAAGTGGCGCTGTTTGATCTGAGCCTTGATTACAGTGCCGCGCTGCTGCAGTTGGTCGCCGCTGATTTTGGTAGCGCGCTGACCGTGCTGGCGCCAACCGATCAACTGCGCACACTAAGCGCTGGGACAGTGCGCTTACAAGAAACCAATCTCGATGCGTATGACTATGAATTAGCCGCGCTGCAAGGCTCATCCTTTGTGTTGGCGACCTTGCGTTTTAGCGCGCAACAGGCTGGCAATTTTCAGTTGGATCTGCGAGATGTATTAGTTGGCGACTGGTTTGGCAATGCGCATGCCAATGTGTCGCTAGAAGGTGCAGTTGGTCGTATTCAAGCCGCCGCAGTATCTGCCCCTGCACTGGCTTGGCTGGCGTTGCCATTGTTGCTGTGGCTGCGCCGCCGCGCGGTTTAATCGTCGACCAGTAGCGAAGCTGAGTAATAAATAGCGAAGCAGAGTAATAAATAGCGAAGCAGAGTAATAAATAGCGCAGCTGAGTTATAAAATGCCTAGAGTTCATGACCGCGGAATCATAGTTGCGCGGTCATGACTGCAAATCATCTGGCAGTGTGCTGCGCTCTGCCTTGTCCATCACACTTATCACTTCATTGCGAACACACTAGCCATGACATCAGTGCAAGCACTATATTCATCACATCCGTGCAAGCACTCTATTCATGACATCAGTGCAAGCACATTAGCTCAGTGTGCCGCTGATGGTTAACAGTGCCACCAAAGCCAAGAAAAACAAGTTATTCCGCTTGGCCAATTGCAGTAACAACATGGCTTGCACTTGATCCATATGTGGCACAGGTTGATGACTGTTGGCAGTGGTCTGAGTCGCACCTGGCGACGCTGCGGCCGACTGTATTGTGCGTTCTGTTGTATCCACATCTAAGGTCACAACGTCTGCGGGCACAGTGTCAGTTAAATCAAGCGTAGCACTATCTACCGCGTTAGTACTATCAACCACCTTTGCACTATCAGCGTCCACCGTGGTTGCCTGCTGGGCGGCATGCGCTGCGGTGTGGTACGCCTGCGGTTCAGGCTGGGAGTGATGCGCATCCGCCTCAGCGGCACAGGCCATATTGCCTAAATACACCGCCGGCTCTTGCTGACTATCAAGTAAACCTTGCTGCCAAATATCACGTGTTCTAGAGAAATGCCCAACCAACGCGAAACCAAAACCAAATAAGCGTAACGGCAACCAATCCAATACCCGAATGGCGCGTTGCGCCAATGGTACTAATGCCTGCGAGGGGCGAGTATTATGATCCGCAGCGGGTGAAACGCTACCTTGGTGCGCATCAGTGACATCGGCCGCAGCGCGGCCGGCGCTAGACGTTGCTTCGGTCGCAAAGCGTAACGTGGCATACAGAACGGCGCCGATAGCACCGCCCAATGCAAACCAAAATAACACGGCGGCATAATAGCGAAAGTTAATCCAGACCAGCTGCTGTCCCATGCTCAGGCCCTTGGGCATCGCCATATCCTGTTGCATCTGCTGTGCAACCAGATCGGCGGCGACAAAATCCTGCCGACTACTGGCATTTAAATACTGCTTATACAGTTGCCGATAATGCCAACAGCCCAAACAGACCAGCAGTAGCACAGTCCCTAGGAGTAATTCCAGCAGCCAAAAATCAATCACCGTCATCAGCAATGCCACTAGCAACGCCGGCAATAGTAACCACAACCAGCCGGGTAATCGTTGCTGCCATGGCAACATTGCAGTGAAGTAAGTCGCGGCCTGCCAAGGCCGGCTGCGTACGCCTAAACGTTCGATCAATAAGGCCAGTAAAATACTAATTAACGTCATGTCGGTTCCCCTCGCCTAAGCTGATCTCATTCTGCGTGGACTCATTGTATATCGAGAATTTGCCACTGCCACGTGGTCTTCATTAACAAAAGCTGGTGGCACTTACGTTCGCAAGCTTAATGTTCGCTAGCTTTATGTTCGCTAATTTACATTGCTTGACTGGCTTCGCACATTTCATGCTTAGTATTTAACAACCGCCGAAACAACGCCCAATCAAATGCGGGCCCGGGGTCGGTTTTTCGCCCAGGGGCAATATCACAGTGCCCGACAATTCGTTCTGCACTTATCGCGGGGTAGCGCTGCATTAACCAACGGCTTAGTGCAGCAAGTTGTTGATATTGCTCCATAGTGTACGGCAGATCATCGGTTCCTTCCAACTCAATCCCAATAGCAAAATCATTACATTTATCGCGACCGTCAAACACACTTAGCCCTGCATGCCATGCTCTGGCGGCAAAGGGCACATACTGATGAATAGTGCCGTCACGAAAAATCACACAATGCGCCGACACGCGCATGGCGGCAATACCGGCGAAATATGGATCTGCCGTCGCATCGAGCTGACCGGCAAAAAAATCATCGATATAACAACGGTCTTGGCCTCGTTGATAAAACTGTCCTGGCGGCAGGCTGATATTGTGCACCACCAATAGGCTAATATCATCGGCATCCGGTCTTGGATCCTGATGCGGGCATGGCCGCGCTATGAATGTTACATCTGTCATATCAATTATTTGGGTTTCGCGTTCTTATGACTATGCTACACGCCAGTCGTCACGCCGCCAAGATGCCAAGCCACCAAGCAGACGACACACGTGATAAAACCAGCTAGCCTGCTAGACAAAAAAGGATTTACAATGCCGTTTTTGAGCTGATGAGATAGCCCGATGACACACACAACCCCAGCAGCGAACGCCCAAAATACGGCGTTTGACTCCGCAGCTTCGCCGGCGAACAACCACCTGACCTCCGACGACGAAGCCTTATTACATGAAATTCGTCGGGGTGTCAGCCATGCCCTAGCCGAAGATTTAGGCTATTTACCGGTCGCACAAGGCGATATCACGGCCAGCTTAATTCCGGCCGAGCAACAGGCCACGGCCACCATTATGACGCGTGAAGATTGTGTCGTCTGTGGCTGCGATTGGGTGAATGAAGTGTTCGCGCAGTTATCCAGTGATGTGGTGATCCAATGGCATGTTAAAGATGGCGACCACGTCACGGCTAATACACTGCTGTGTGAGCTCACAGGCCCTGCCCGAGTATTACTAACCGGCGAGCGCACCGCGTTGAATTTTTTACAAACACTCAGCGGCACCGCCACCACTACCGCGCGTTATGTGGCGTTATTGGCAGGCAGCCGTACTCGCTTGCTCGATACACGTAAAACCCTACCCGGCCTGCGTTTGGCGCAAAAGTACGCCGTGCGCTGTGGCGGTGGCAAAAACCATCGCTTAGGTTTATACGATGCTTTTTTAATCAAAGAGAACCATATCGCCGCCGCCGGTTCTATTTCTAACGCCGTGACAGTCGCGCGACAAAACTTCCCTGGCAAGCCAGTCGAAGTCGAAGTGGAAGATTTAACCGAATTGCAGCAAGCCCTCGCGGCAGGTGCCGACATTATTATGTTGGATAACTTACCCATGCCAGAAATCCAGCAAGCCGTCACCATCACGCAAGGCCGCGCCAAACTGGAAGTGTCAGGCAATGTGACCGCAGAAGCACTGCGCAGCCTTGCCAGCACCGGCGTTGATTACATCTCAAGCGGCGCGCTGACCAAGCATGTGCAGGCGGTTGATTTATCAATGCGATTACGCAGCCGCCGTTAAGGCGCTGCGTTTAGAACGCGCATAATTCTAGTGCTTTCATGATGTTAAACCTAAGTGCGATCTAGCTTTGCCCAAGGCCCCCTCAAGAAACTCAGGCAGGCACACCAAGCCACCCCGAAGCCCCTCGCCGCTATCTAAGGCACCATCAGCGTTCGTACTTCTCATTACTTTCTATGGTAGCCTCGCTTGCAGCGGCCTACGAGCGAGCGCTTTACCGACCCCATCACCGGAATTTGCTAGCTGAAAATTAGCTGCTTATATTGACGACGCCTTTTATTGACTGCTCAGCCATTATGGCATAGCTTTGAGGGGGGCTAGTTTCATCACCTTGCTATTTATGCCCTGGCGTTATGGATTTGGATTTACGCTTCTTGGCTTGCGCTTCATGGGGTTCACGCTACTTTGGTTTAACGCTTCTTTGGTTCACAGCTCTAGCCATAGCGCATAGCAGCATTAATGTACTCAAGAGAACAAATTGCGTGCAACACACGAAAACCCAAACAACAAATCTTTACAGTGCAAGCGGTAGGTAAAGTTTCGGTTATCGCATAGCCATGCGCTTTCAACCGCGCAATCATGCAGCAACCCTTTGCTCACAAGCGCAGAATTAGGTCGCAAAATGTTAACATATGACCAGTGAACATGGCTTTCTGCTGAAATAACAAACAAGTCACAGCTAATGTTAACAGCTAAAGTGAATATTTATTCATACCCATTAATGGTACTTCTGCAAAATCACTGTAAAGAATGGTTAAGTTACCAGCAAAAATGAATCTGATGAAAGTTTGTACACAAATCGTACAAAAAGTTAAGCAATGTTTAGCTAACGTTTGCACATCTTTGCAGTAAACCCGCTTGCCTCTTTGATAATTCTTCTGTAAAAACAGCAACTAAGGCTGTTAGGTGTCGGCCTGCCACCGGTAACTTCATGGTGCATGTGTTAGCTAAAAAACCTTGCACGTTGTATGCATAACGAGCAAATCCCACACCAAACTAAATCGCAGTTTAGCCACGAAAATGACCATTAAAATTTTTCATTAGCAAAATCATATACTTGCAAAAGTGAAAAATATTTAATTACAAATTCACATTTTTCGCTTGCTAATTGCATAAAAATGTTCAAAATAGTCATCAGCCCCTCGGCTAAACACACACATGTAATGGAGAAGTACAAATGAAACGTAATCAAGGTTTTACCTTAATTGAATTAATGATCGTTGTTGCGATCATCGGTATCCTGGCTGCTATCGCATTGCCAGCCTACCAAGACTACACGGGCAAGTCACAAGCCGGTGGTGCATACGCTGAAGTCTCTTCAGTTAGAAATCAATATGAAGTTGTTGTAAACCAAGGTTTTGCTCCGAGCTTAACAGCTACCGATAAAGGTTATATTGGTATGTCTACCGGTGAGTTTTGTGATTTCACTCCTGTGCCAAGCTATACTGCTGCAACTGGCGTAGGTACGATTAGCTGCAAAATCAAAAAAGGCAATGCAAAGGTTAAAGGTGCAGTGTTGGAACTCAGACGTACAGCCGATGGTGTATGGTCTTGTGTTACTACGGGAACTCCTGTACTAGAAGATAAGTTCAAGCCTGGTTCTTGTTCTTAATTCTACAGATTTTTATAAGGCCTCAATGAGGCCTTTTTTGTTGCATAACCCATGAATATATTAGTTAGTGTTTTACTTTTTTTAGCTTTCTTACCTCAAACACCCTATTTTGGCCTTGATAACTACGCAGAATTTCGCTGGTTCCAAATATTTGTCTTTTTTTTGTCACTTTGTCGCTTTGTATACTTTTATTATCCACCATCAAATTTGCAAGAAACCATATTTCGTGACAATATTTCAGATTTAGCTCAGGAAAATCACACTGAAATTGGGTACCCGTCGGTACTTACTCGAAGCATAGATTTAGAACATAATTATTTCCATTTAATGTATAGTTTTCTTGCGCTTGCAACTGGAATAATTTTTTCCATCGTAATTCATTATCTTGATTACTATGATGCTTTATTTGCGCCCATGAACTCTTACCTTTACAAAGATCTTATCAATCCCATGCTCTGGGCATTACATTGGTTTTACTTTTTTATATTTAGCATTTACTGTGCACGCTTTTTACAACCTACAACATTGATTGTAACTTTAAAGCCTGTTCTTATTGCGTTATTACTCAGTACATCAGTAATATTTAGCTACATGCTGGTTAATATAATACTTAGTATTACCCTTGATGGTCGGATTGATATAAACATCATTCTGGTTGAATTTGAAAGCATTCGGATGCTAAATCAATTTCAAATCTTAAGCATACCGCTGCTGGTATTTGGTTATCAGTGGGTCCGTCAGTCTGCACATGATGCATCTGCTGGATTCGCCGGGCAAACGACTCACAACCAAGATACTCTAGCTAGCACGGCTTCCAGGCACGGCTCAGGCTTTTACCGATGGCAATATCATCTTCGGCAACGCTTACAGCCACACCTTAGCACCCTCACCAGCCGCTTAATGCCATGGCTACAACCTTGCCTTCGCTTTTGTTTAATCGCCAGCTACTTTTTTATTTTCCTCACCGCTGGGCGCGCCGCCATGTTGGCACTGCTGCTGTTTGCGGGCTTACTTTGGATTTATCAACGGCAGGCGTTAAAACCGCAATTGTGCTTCGCTTTGATCGCATTTTTAATTTATCAACTCATCACCAGGATGCAGGGCTATGACTATCCATTACTGCGCACCGACTCCAGCATGCGGCTGGAGATGTGGGGCGAACTATTCGCCAATTACCCTTGGCAACAGCTGCTGTGGGGCTATGGTGGTGGCAATTACCCATATCTCACACGGTTAGTCGCCAATGCGCACCCGCACAATTGGATGCTGCAATGGCTGACTGATTGGGGTTTTATTGCCTTAATGGGTTTTGTCGGCTTTTGTAGTGTGGTGTGGCGCTGCTGGCTGTGGAGTTACCGCCAGCAACATATAAATCATCATCAAAACCAGATAAACAACGCCATCAATGAATCGGCACCGCTCGCGGATGAAAAAAATCAGGTTGCCGAGGTTTCATTCGATCTGCGCAGCTATATCGCCATGGCTTGGTTGATGTTGCTGCTGTACGGTTTTTTCGATGGCGTCATGGTCATGCCATTACCGCAGCTGTTTTTTGCGCTTTACAGTGGTATTTTGCTACAGCCGTTATGGCAAAACGCGACACAGCTAAGCAGAGCACAACTCAGCAGCGCAGATTTCAACAGCGCAAAATCCCACGCAGCGAAACTCAAATGTGTACAGCGCAACACTGAGACATGTCAAACGGCGCGAAATACCAGTGCGCAGTCACTCGCTTTGGATGGTGATGGCGACGCAAACCGCACATCAGCGTTCAGCCTAGGGTTGAGATATCTTATGCTGCTGTTGGTATTTGCGTTATCGCTGCTGTATTTGTATTTAGCCATGCAAAGTTTTTTTACCACTCATGCATTACCGTCTCCGTTTTATGGTCCAAACTTTTGGTTTATTGGTGATCCGGTGTAATCATGGCATGAAGACAAAAATACAGCGTAACAACACGAAATAACACCAAACAACGCCACAAATGGCACGTATAAATCGCGGTATAGTGCTGAAGTGAGTGTACTAGTTAGCAAATCTTTAACTAACTTAACCTTTGATTATTAGCTAAACCTTGATTACCACGCAAGCTCTGGCATAATCTTAACAGTTGTTTTTAGGCAAGGTAGACCTATGCAGGTTAATGCGCAATCGATTCTCATCCGGCGTTTGGTTCAAGCCGGTAAAATCAGTGAAACTCAGTTAAAACAAAGCCTTGAGCGCCCAAAACAAGCCTACACCAAAGTGGCTGAATTTTTAGTGCAAGAGCAGCTGATTTCTGCCAAGGATTTGTGTGAAACGGCGGCCTTACTGACCTTCCATAGCCAACTTGACCTTGATTTTTATGACGTTGAATTTATTCCTGAAAACGAAAAAAATGAAAAATTAATTCGCAAACATCTTGTGATGCCTTTGTACAAGCGCCATCGCACATTATTTTTGGCGGTTACAGATCCTACCGATGTGCAGCCAGTGGAAGATTTTGAGTTTAGTACCAGTTTGCACGTCGAAACCATCGTTGTTGAGTATGACAAGCTACTGAAACTCATCGACAACGCCTTTGATACATTGGTGATGGACAGTTATAGCGATACCACATGGGATTTATCCGCACTTGGCCTTACCTCTGAAGAAGAGCTCGAAGACGATAGCCTCGATAACAGTACCGAAGATAAGCCTGTAGTCGCTTATATCAATAAAGTGTTGGCCGATGCCGTGCGAAAAGGCGCCTCGGACTTACACTTTGAACCTTACGAAAAATCCTACCGAGTGCGGTTTCGTATCGATGGCATTTTGCACGAGGTTTCCACCCCGCCTGCACAGATTAAAGAGCAGCTCTCCGCGCGGTTGAAAGTGATGTCGCAGCTCGACATTTCGGAAAAACGCGTGCCACAAGATGGCAGGATTAAATTTAAGTTATCGCAAAAGAAAACCATCGACTTCCGGGTGAGCAGCTTACCGACGCTGTTTGGCGAAAAAATTGTAATGCGGATCCTCGATTCCAGCAGTGCCATGCTCGGTATCGATGTACTGGGTTATGAGCCTATTCAAAAAGAGCGCTATTTAAAAGCGTTGGAGCAGCCGCAAGGCATGATTCTGATTACAGGCCCAACTGGTAGTGGTAAAACGGTATCGCTCTATACCGGCTTAAATATCCTGAACACCCCCGAGACCAATATTTCTACCGCGGAAGATCCGGTGGAAATCAACCTTGAAGGTATCAACCAAGTACAAATGAATTTAAAAGCCGGTTTAACCTTCCCGGTGGCACTCAAAGCATTTTTACGACAAGACCCTGACGTCATCATGGTCGGTGAGATCCGGGATTTAGAAACCGCCGAAATCGCTATTAAAGCCTCGCAAACCGGCCATTTGGTACTCAGCACCCTGCATACCAACTCAGCCCCCGAAACCCTGACCCGCTTACTAAATATGGGCGTTCCTGCCTATAACGTGGCCAGCTCGGTCAGCTTAATTATTGCGCAGCGCTTAGCGCGCCGCTTGTGCAATCACTGTAAAAAACCTGATCACTTGCCAGAAGATGAGCTTAAAAAACAAGGCTTTACTACCGAGCAAATCCAAACCATGACCTTGTTTAAACCCATTGGTTGTGATCACTGCACCGGCGGTTACAAAGGCCGTGTCGGTATCTACGAAGTCATGCCCATTAGCACTGCGATGGCAGACATCATTATGCAAAACGGCAATTCAATGGATATTGCCAAGCAAGCCCAACTTGAGGGGATTAATAATTTGCGGCAATCTGGTTTAATGAAGGCAGCAGCAGGATTGACCAGTTTAGCCGAGGTAAATCGGGTAACTACGCAGTAATATGGCAAAATCGGTAATGATATGTCATCACGGGCTCAATAACAGCGCATACTGGGTATCACCTTTGACTACCACATATAAAGGCACAACAAACATAAAAGTTTTATTAAGGTAGCCTTAGCTAGACAAAATTGATCTAGTGTTGCTTCAACAACACTAGATAGCATACATTACGCGGCTTTACGTAGTTTTGTTAAAAGCAATGAGCTTTTGACATCCAAGTGTCAAGCCTCCAACTATCAGGATTAAAACGAACATGGCGGCCATACAAAAAACGAAAGATCTTAATGAGTTTAATTGGAAAGGTGTGAACCGTCGCGGCAAAACTGTCAATGGTGAAATTAAAGCCGCGACCAGTATCGAAGCCAAAGCACTGCTAAGGCAACAAGGTGTGACACCTACCCTGATTCGCCGTAAGCCTAAATCCTTGTTTGGTGGCGAACAAAAAATTAAGCCCATGGATATCGCAGTTTTAACACGGCAAATTGCGACTATGTTGACTGCCGGTGTGCCACTTGTACAATCGTTAGAGCTTATCGCCAACGGTAGTGATAACAAAAGCTTACGAAAATTGATGCAAGGTATATCTGCTAAGGTTCAAACAGGTATTCCATTGTCCGAAGTGCTACGAGAGCAACCCAAATATTTTGACGAACTCTACTGTGATTTAGTCAAATCGGGTGAACAATCAGGTGCATTGGATCGTATTTTTGATCGTATTGCGATATACAAAGAAAAAGCGGAAGCGCTGAAATCAAAAATCAAAAAAGCCATGTTTTATCCTGTTGCTGTTATGTTAGTGGCGATGGTTGTTACATCTATTTTATTAATCTTTGTTGTGCCACAGTTTGCCGAAATATTTGCTGGTTTTGGCGCAGAATTACCCGCCTTTACCTTAATGGTGGTTGGGCTATCTGATTTTATGCAGGCATACTGGTATATAGTCCTAGGCATCCTTATTGCTGCCGTAAAAGCCTTATCATACGGATATAATAATAACCTTCCTCTTCGAACAAAAATTGACGCGGCATTATTAAAAGCACCGGTTTTTGGGCCGATTTTTAACAAAGCTGCCGTTGCTCGCTATGCTCGAACCTTATCGACGACCTTTGCTGCCGGTGTGCCATTGATAGAAGCGCTTGAATCTGCGGCAGGTGCATCCGGTAATGAAATTTACCGTAATGCCATTTTGGAAGTGCGGTCGGATGTGTCTAGCGGTTCGCAAATGTTTTTGGCGATGCGAACCACCAACTGCTTCCCTGAGATGGTTATCCAAATGGTATCGATTGGTGAAGAAGCAGGCTCATTAGACAGCATGTTGGATCGAGTTGCGAATATTTATGAACAAGAAGTTGATGATGCCGTAGATGGCTTAACTGCGTTGTTGGAACCGCTGATCATGGCGGTATTAGGGGTTGTTATCGGTGGTCTGATTATCGCGATGTACCTGCCTATCTTCCAAATGGGCTCGGTGATCAAATAATGCTGGAATTCAGTGCTGTTCTAGATTTCATTCAAGCAAATACCTGGCTTTGGTTAACCATAGTCGCGGTTGTCAGCCTGGTGGTTGGTAGCTTCTTAAATGTGGTCATTCATCGTTTACCACTGATGATGGAGCGTGAGTACCAACAGGAAACCGTCGCTTATTTTAATTTGCCTCCAGATACCGGCCTTTCTGCCGAGCTCAACGCATTGCCAGCGCGTTACAACATTGCCGTGCCTTCATCACGCTGCCCGAGTTGCCAACATCAGCTGGGCTTATTGGATAATATTCCACTGCTCAGCTGGGCGCTGTTAAAAGGCCAATGCCGTTATTGCCAAGCGCCGATATCGGCGCGCTATCCAGCAGTTGAGTTATTAACCGCCATTCTAAGTGCGACTGTGGCTTGGTATTTTGGTACCAGCTATTTTGCGTTATTGGCGATAGTGGTGACCTGGGCCTTAGTTGCCTTGACCTTTATCGATTTGGATAAAATGCTGTTACCCGATCAAATCACCCTGCCACTACTGTGGCTGATCTTGCTGGCCAGTGTTGCCGGTGTTGGTGAAACACCTGCAGATGCGCTGCTTGGTGCTGCGGCTGGTTACTTGTCGTTATGGTCCGTGTATTGGCTGTTCAAACTGCTCACCGGCAAAGAAGGTATGGGCTATGGTGACTTTAAACTGATGGCGGTGTTTGGGGCACTGTTAGGTGCTTCTATGTTGCCTTTTATCATCTTATGCTCATCAGTGGTGGGGGCCGTATTTGGTATTTTCATGCTAAAACGTCAGCAGCAAGGCCTGGCGAACCCCATCCCATTTGGCCCTTATATCGCCATTGCTGGTTGGATTGCCATGTTATGGGGTGAATCCATTACCCAGTGGTATTTGGCAAAGCTGGCGCTCTAACACGACGAATCGGTATTGTTTATAGGCATGTAAGTGCTGACAACATGCGAAGCAAAAGCTGCATGTGGTGTTAAAAGGCTGTCTTATCAAACAGCCTTTTTTATAAGCACCAATCGCGAAAAACCATCTTGGTTAAAAACCATCTTGGCTAAAAATCATGTTGAGCGTCTGGTAGAACACTGACCAACAGTCCGAGGACCCAAGTGACAATCATCACCAAAGCCACAGCACCTGCCACATCGCCCTCCACAATACCAGCCACTGCCGAACAACAAGTGGTAAAGGCAAGTTTGGCACTACCAGATAAATTTGTGGTTGGCCTGACCGGCGGCATTGGCGCCGGGAAAACCAGTATCGCACGTGAGTTTATCGCCTTAGGTATCACCGAAGTCGATGCCGATCAGATTGCCCGCGCAGTGGTGGCGCCGGGCCAACCTTTGCTAGCCAGCATTGTCGATGCCTTTGGCAATGACATGCTACTTGCCGATGGCAGTCTTCACCGCCAGCGCCTACGGCAACTGATTTTCAGTGATAGTAGCGCCAAGGCCAAACTGAATGCGTTGATGCACCCGGCGATCCGTCATGCGTTATTGCAAGCGCTGGCACAGAGCCAGGGCGATTACGTCCTACTGACTGCCCCGCTTTTGCTAGAGAATGGCTTGCAAGCTTATGTCGATACACTATTGGTGATTGACGTGTTACCTGAGGTGCAGATTGCGCGGACCATCGCCCGTGACAAGGTAGACCGTTCTCAGGTGGATGCTATTTTAGCCGCGCAGTGTCAGCGTGATGAACGTTGCCGCTGGGCCGACCATGTGATAGACAACAATGCACCGCTGAGTGCAGCTCGTCAACATGAGTTACAACGTCAAATCCAGCAGTTAGATCAGATTTATCGCCAGATGGCACGTAAAAAGCTGGCAGAATAACGACGTTCAGCGTATGGTACTTGTTTGCCAAAAGAACAACAAAATAGGCCCATGACCAGCATTTTATACGAGCACCCGCTCAATGAAAAATTGCGCAGTTATCTTCGGGTGGAAGACTTGTTCCGCCAGCTGCAGCATTTGCGTCAATGCAATGAAGAAGTTCAGCTCAGTAGTTTTTTTGCCGCGTTGTTTAGCCTGATCGATGTATTGGATCGCAACGATATTCGCTCGGATCTTTGTAAAGATCTCGACCGCTGCCAAAGTGCGCTGGTGCAGTGGTCGGCACATCCTGATATCGCCGACGACGCCCTCAGCGACATGCTCAAACAAACCATACGGCTACAGAGCGAATTGCTTAAAGGTGGAAAACTGGCAGGTGCTCTCAAAGATGACAAGTTTTTAGCCCCCCTGCGCCAGCGTTTTGGTATCACCGGAGGCACTTGTTATTTTGATGTGCCACAACTGCAATATTGGTTTAGTTTGCCCATCGCACAGCGCCAACAGCAAATTGGCGAATGGTTACACCATTTTCAATTGGTAGCGGATGCCATCCGCTATATTTTGCAATTTATTCGCGAACGCGGTCAATTTCAGCCGTGGGTCGCTTATAACGGCTTTTATCAGAGCAATACGGAGCAATTTGAGCTGCTGCGAATTCGCTATCCGATGGCTTCGGGTTGTTATCCAACCGTCAGTGGTAATCGCTATCGGTATGCCATTCGTTTTATGCAATTGTGCGAAACGCAAGGCCGCACCAGTAGCGCGCAATCGATTGAGTTTGAGCTGGCGTGCTGTTAACAAAATCACGCCAGTTAGCAGCTGGCGTATGAAGCTCCCCCCGAATCCGCCTTAAACCATATCCGCCTTATAGCTGGTACGCAGTTTTACCTGTACTGCAAACTCGCTTAGAATAGGCCACTGATGTAACTTCATTGTCTAAAGGTATCTATGCTCACTGTGAAATGTCCCACCTGCCAAACCGCCGTGATCTGGGGCCCTGACGCGGCATTTCGACCGTTTTGCTCAGAACGCTGCCGTTTGATTGACTTAGGCGCTTGGGCCGACGAAAGCCATCGTATCGCCGATAAACCACTGGCGGATTTAACTCCTGAACAAGCGTTAGCACTGCATGACGAGTTTGACGATCACGCAGCCGATGATTTTTTTCTCTCCGATACGCCACAGCACTAATCGCAAGTTTCTAAATCGCAAGCTTCTAAATCGTAAGCCTTTTAATCATAGGGCTTTTGGCGCTTGTGCTCAGTGCTAGTCTTGTGCTCAGCGCTAATGCTGAGCAATCAAAGTTAAAGAAGCTTATTTACTTAGCACGCCGGCATCTTGCAATATTCGCTCTACAATCGGCTGATTCGCATCCGGAAAATGATAATCGGCCAACTGCGCCACCGGCACCCAGCGCAGTGGCTGCCCCTCGACACCACGCGGATCGCCAGCAAAACGCGAAACCGTCCATACATCAAGCAGGACCAATTTTTCCGGATACTGATAACGCAACTGCATCAGTGGTGCCGCCTCGGTAACCTCAATGGCAAGTTCTTCGTGCAGCTCACGTTGCAGCGCTTGCAACACAGTTTCTTGTGCTTCTACTTTACCGCCAGGAAACTCCCAACGCCCTCCCTGATGCAAATGCGCCCCACGCAATGCCAATAAAATATGCTGGTCTTGCCAAATGACACCAACAGCCACATGAATATGTTTCATTTACTATCCCCTACTTCATGCACATCGCTTGACACAGAGAAGTCCTGCCGATGTGCTTCACTTTTCGCATCTATACCGTCAAGGCGCTCGCTCACTGACACCGTTCTCTTCCCGAGGCGGTGCACTTTCTCGATGCAGCTCGCTTTCTCTATTCAGTTCGCTTTCTCAATGAAGTTCGCTTTCTCCATATCATGCGCATGCACGATATAGAGTTTTTGCCCAAAATTCTGTTCTTGCTGAACAGTCTGTTCTTGCCAAATAGTCTGTACTTGCAAGAAGTGACGCAGGTTAGTCATCGTATCTCCAACACAAAATCTAAATACGACCGCAACGCTTCGTGGCAAGATACCGTTCGACTGTCCAAGCGCCACATACAAAAACGGCAGCCGAGGCTGCCGTTTGTCTACCTAATCACTTAGGCAAGTTTACCGTGACACTGCTTATACTTTTTGCCTGAACCGCAAGGGCATGGGTCATTACGACCAACCTTTTCTTCCTCGCGAAACACCGCCGCTGGGGCTGGTTTTGGCTCTGCCGCGTTCTCCGCCAACTCCTCCACTAACCCTGGAGCTGCTTGATGTTCAAACTGCATTGGCTGCGCTTCCGCTTCGCGGCGCTGCGCCTCAACAGCTTCCACATCTTCGCTAGCACGGATCTGTACTCGGCTTAACACGCCAATGACATCCAGTTTTAAGTTATCCAGCATGCGTGAGAACAATTCAAACGCTTCACGCTTGTACTCTTGTTTCGGGTTTTTCTGTGCATAACCACGTAAATTGATACCTTGACGCAAGTGATCCATTGCCGCCAAATGCTCTTTCCAATGGCTGTCCAGATTTTGTAACATCACTGCTTTTTCAAACTGACGCAATACTTGTGGGCCCACCATCTCTTCTTTGAGTTGGTAAGTCTTCTCAACCACATCCTGAATGCGCTCACGCAGTTTTTCTTCAAACAGCTTATTGTCATCGGCAAGCCATTTGGCAATCGGCATATCGATGCCAAAATCGGTGCGCATGCGATTTTCCAGCCCAGGAATATCCCACATCTCATCCAACGATTGTGGCGGGATATATTGGCTAATCACCGAATCCACCACATCTTGTCGAATAGCGTTGATGGTCTCCGTAATATCGTCCGTTTCTAATAATTCGTTGCGCTGCTCGTATACCACTTTACGTTGATCGTTGGCAACGTCATCAAATTCAAGCAATTGCTTACGGATATCAAAGTTGCGCGCTTCAACTTTACGCTGGGCGTTTTCGATAGCACGGTTAACTAACGGATGCTCAATCGCTTCACCTGGCTCCATGCCCAATTTGCGCATCATGGCGGCCATCCGATCGGAAGCGAAAATGCGCATTAACGCATCATCCAGTGCTAAGTAGAAACGGCTAGAACCTGGGTCACCTTGCCGCCCGGCACGACCACGCAACTGGTTATCGATCCGACGCGATTCGTGACGTTCAGTACCAATAATATGTAAACCACCGGCCGCGATGACCGCATCGTGCTGTTGCTGCCACTGCGCTTTCACCTCGGCAATTTGCGCATCGGTTGGGTCAGTCAATTTTGCAACTTCGGCTTGCCAGTTACCGCCGAGCACAATATCAGTACCACGACCGGCCATATTGGTTGCGATAGTCACAGCACCTGGGCGGCCCGCATCGGCAATGATTTGCGCTTCATTGGCGTGGAATTTAGCGTTAAGCACCTGATGCGGGATCTTGGCTTTGTGCAGTAAACGCGACAAATATTCCGAACTCTCGATAGATGCGGTACCCACCAATACCGGGCGTCCGCGTTGTCGCGTCACTTCGATATCTTCGATAATGGCTTGATACTTCTCTTCTGCCGTCAAATAAACCAAGTCCGTCATATCATCACGAATCATCGGTTTATTGGTGGGAACTACGATAGTTTCTAAGCCATAAATTTGTTGGAATTCAAACGCTTCGGTATCGGCAGTACCTGTCATACCACCTAATTTGTCATACAGGCGGAAATAGTTTTGGAAGGTAATGGACGCCAATGTTTGGTTTTCGTTTTGGATCCGCACCCCTTCTTTGGCTTCAATGGCTTGGTGTAAACCCTCAGACCAACGCCGACCTTCCATCGTCCGGCCGGTATGCTCGTCGACGATGACGATTTGGCCATCTTTGATCACGTAATCGACGTCTTTCTTAAACAGATTATGTGCGCGCAGCGCGGCGTAGACATGATGTAATAAGGTAATATTCGCCGCCGAGAATAACGACTCAGACTCCGGCATTAATCCTTGTTCAATCAGAATTTCTTCGACGCGGATTTGGCCACGTTCTGTCAGATAAATCTGCTTGGCTTTTTCATCAATCGTGAAATGGCCATCGCCCATTTCACCTTCTTCATCTTCTTTTTCTTGTTGCTGCAGCAATGGCACCACGGTATTGATCTGGCGATAAAGCTCAGAGCTATCTTCTGCCTGACCGGAGATAATCAGCGGTGTGCGCGCTTCGTCGATTAAAATCGAGTCCACTTCATCGATAATGGCAAAAGCCAGATCGCGTTGGACACGCTCAGGCTTGCTAAACGCCATATTATCGCGCAGATAATCAAAACCGAATTCGTTGTTGGTACCGTAGGTAATATCCGCAGCGTATGCCTGCTGCTTTTCCATATGATGCATGCCTGGCACGTTCACTCCGACCGTTAACCCCAAGAAGGCAAACAGTGGTTGGTTATTGGCGGCGTCACGCTTGGCGAGGTAATCGTTCACGGTAATCACATGCACGGCTTTACCACTTAACGCGTTTAAGTAAGCCGGCAAGGTTGCGGTTAAGGTTTTACCTTCACCGGTGCGCATTTCAGAAATCTTGCCTTGATGCAGCACAATACCGCCCAACAGCTGCACGTCAAAATGCCGCATGCCAAACACCCGACGTGAGGCTTCACGCACAGTGGCAAAGGCTTCCGGTAATAAATCATCAAGGCTGGCACCCGCCGCAAAACGCTGTTTAAATTCGGCGGTTTTTTGTGAAAGTTGTTCGTCCGTCAGAGCTGTGTACTGCGCTTCTAAGCCGTTGATCTCAGCGACCGTCTTGCGTAATTTTTTTAAATAACGATCGTTGCGACTACCAATCAATTTGGTAAAAAGTTTTCCAAGCATTATGTCATTACCACTATTTGTTAAGACTGCGGAGCAGTCCTGGATTTGCCAGCTATTCTAAGCGTTTTTTTCTCAAGATACAGCATCGGATCGACCGGCTTACCATCCTTTAACACTTCATAATGCACATGAGGTGCTGTTGAGCGGCCAGTATTCCCCAAGGTCGCAACTGTTTGGCCTTTTTGCACCATTTCTCCAACTTGGACTCGTACCGATTTCGCATGGGCATAACGCGTGCGATAACCATCGGCATGCTCGATTTCAACCATCAAGCCATAGCCAAAACGCGAACCCGCCCAGGTCACAACCCCCGGCGCAGTCGCTAAAATGGGTTCACCAATACGGCCCGCAAAATCAACGCCATTGTGCCGCGCCGGTTCACCACTAAATGGATCGGTACGAACACCAAAGGCCGATGAAATATAACCGCTACGCACAGGACGACCGCTAAGCGCAGTATTAGCACCGATATGGAGATTCAAATCCAGAGATTCAAGCAGGGCAAAGCGGTTTTGCTGATTTTGGATATTTTCATCCATCGAATCCAGCTGCGCGAGCACTTGGTTTAAATCCGCCAAACTAAATTGGGTGTCGGTTTGACTTGGACCACCGGCAGGCAGTGGATTTTGCAATAACCATGCTTCTTCAGGCAACTGCGCCGCTTCTGCCAAGCGAGCGCCCACCATGTTTAAGCGGTTGACTTCCGCCTGCAAAGTTGCAACGCGGGCAGTTAATGCAGCTAGCTGATTTTCGGTTTTACGCCGAATATCTTCTACCTCGGCATTTTGCTGCTGTACCAGCATTGGATCGGCGGTTAGCACCACGGAAGAGGCTCCTAATCGCCCTAACGCCGCCCCTAAACCTAAGGCGATACAAAACAGCATCACACCACTGAACGCAACTTGGCCTGGTGTGCGGCCTAAAGCTGACCACGGCTGTCGATCAGTCGTAATTACTGATACACTCATGGGACCTCAATTTCTAGTTATAATGTCGTTGTTATGGCCCGCTATTCACGCAAACCTGTCGATGTTTTATCACTGTTGCAACAGAATGCTCTGTTTCAAGGACAACAGCAAACCGAACTTGTGTGCCAACTTAATACCGAATTACAGCAATTTCTGCAACTGGAAAAGCTGACTTTCTGTCAGGTGAAGCGGATTAATCACGATCGTGTGCAGATCTTGTGCCAATCCAGCAGTTGGAGTAGCCGTTTATTACGACAACGTGATGCACTACTGAGTCATTTTCGCCAGCGCGTGTGGGCAGGATTTACCGGTTTAGATATTGAGGTGAATCCCAAGATGAATTTGCAATATGTACAGGCTCCGCTGGTGGCTAAACGGGAGGCGCCACAATTATCCGAGCAAGCGGCTCACTATTTACGCCAAGTTGCCGCCACCAGCTCGCCAGAACTTGCCGCGCGACTGGAAAGGCTGGCCACCTTGGCAAAATCGAAATAAATACCGAAAGTCTGTTTTCCATCGTCTGCTTATCAACGACAGCTCATCAAAGTCAGCTCATCATAGACCAACCCTGCATGAATCCGTAGATGCTTGGAACCGGAGATGCATAGTCTCTCCATGAATAATATCTAAATGCCTCGCTAAATGAATAATGGCATCAGCTGGCGAGGCATGTTGTAGCCGACACAATGGCAGCCCCCCCCCTGCGCTGAGCCGTTGAGTCCTAAATTGCTCAATACAGTAATGTTGAGTGCAATAATTGTTGAGCGCGGCGCAGCTAAGTAATTTGTCACAGAGTACAGCATTCTCGGGTGTAGGTTTACCGTGAATGCTGTGACGCCGTACTCAGCTGTGACCTATGCTCGTCATGATTCAGTGGTATTAGGACAAGGCCGTCACCGTGCTAGGTGCGGTAACTTCGGCCTTGTGAACCTGAGCAGCACCACGAGCGCTGCCCAGGCGATCTACTTTACGCTGGAAACAAATTCTGGATAAGCATCGATACCACATTCCGACCGGTCGACACCTTCATATTCTTCTTGCTCGCCAACACGGATGCCTACGGTGTATTTCAGCAGGGCCCACACCACTAAGCTACAGCTAAATACCCAGACAAAAATGGTTGCGGCGCCAATGAGCTGCCCAGCAAAGGAGGTAGTGGCTTTGCTTAACGGTACCACCAGCAGACCGAATAAACCGGCAATACCATGCACAGATATCGCGCCCACAGGATCGTCAATTTTGATTTTATCCAGCGCCACAATACCGCACACCACTAACACCCCAGCCACAGCGCCAATACCACTGGCCAGTAATGGTGTCGGCGTCGATGGCTCCGCCGTAATGGCAACCAATCCCGCTAACGCACCGTTAAGAGCCATGGTTAAGTCGGCTTTGCGAAACAAGAGCATCGACATCAAAATCGCACTGATAGTCCCCGCAAC
>JACCDR010745632.1_pt1 | contig 97195 bp, 155 predicted proteins | sample 7446431 | NCBI WGS metagenome assembly JACCDR01 (sample SAMN15323443, study PRJNA562643) | freshwater metagenome | isolation source: river surface water | place: USA:Blue River Watershed | collected 2017-08-17
GGAAGATCGGCGAAGGGCGGTAGCCGTAGTCGTGAATCGAGTCGGACTCTTGCTGCTCGCTTCGACAGTCGTCGCAGAGGGAGCCGTCGCCGTCGTCGCTGTGAAACCGTCCGTCGCACTCGTCGCAGGTGAAGTAATTCATGCCGCACGGCGGGCACACGTCTTCCCCACTAGCGTTCTCGCTGGTCAGGTCGTCCGGGTGCCGCTGCGTATCGCAGTCAGGACAGCTCCGATACTCGTCGAGGCAACTCTGACACACGTTGTAAGTCGGTCGCCGCCGGCCCCGCGCGATCACGCCGCTTTCGACGAGATCGTCGTGGGTCTCTTCGTGACAGTCGTCGCACTGCGTGTAATGATCGGATCGGCAGTCGGAACAGACGTCCGCCTGACGGCGACTTCGAGGATTGCTCGCTCGCGGCAGGTACGCCTCGCCTACGTCATCCTCAGCCACGTCGTTCCCGCAATCGTCGCAGGTGATCGTGCCGACTTCCGGCGTCTCGTCCGCGTCCTCGCCCTCGTTTTCGCCGCTCGTCGTCGAGTAGCGAATCGCCCGATTGAACTGGTCGTAGAAGTCGGGCGTCATTGACGAGTCTCGTTAATCGGAGGTGGGAGGATCCGCTTCGACGTAGACGGGGAATCCGAAGAGCGTGTCCGGCTGCGGCTCCGCGTCGCGGATCAGAGCGGCGACTTCGCGGAGATCGGATTCGCTGCCGAGGAAGAGGAGCGTCGCGTCGCTCTGCGGCGTGAGCCAGGAGGTGAGGGAGTTCATCGTTTACGCTTCGCCTTCTTCTCCGCTTTCAACTCGTCCCACGTCTTCGGCGGCGACGGCTGCGGCAGCGGAGGCCACCCGCAGAGTTCGCCGAGGTGCAGCTTGGCGATCGACTCCCAGCCGTGAACCGCCCGCGAGTCGCGGTATTCGAGAAGGGCGACGCCGTCGCGGATATCAACGACGCGATACACGTCGTCTCCTTCGCCGCTGACGTAGCAGATCGCGCCTCGACGGAGCCACGTCGGTAAGGCGTCGCGGTTCATTATCGAAACTCAGCGAGGGTCCAGAGAAGCGTGCTGCGACTCCGATGCCGCCGAACTTAGCACGTCGGGAGAAACGAATGCTCGATTTGAACCGTCGTAGCGGGGCAGAATCGCCGGCAAGACTTCAGTCAGTTCCGCGTCGGAGAGATGCGAAATGTAAGTGATCCAGCGGCGAAGAGTCGGATCAGTATCGTGTGACGTGCTGATCGTCAAACTCGTTCGTCTTTTGCCGTCTTTCGGGCGACCGACGATGAGTCCTGTTCTCGGCGGCGATGCGGGATCGAAACGGGGCACTTCCGTAGCGGAAACTGCCGAGCCGTTTGTGTCAGGATCGAAAGCGCGGCGAATCAAGTGAGCCGCTGTGTCGTGACCGTGTTCTTGTAGATAGTCGGCGAAAACGAGGTGCGGCCTCGCGTCGTTCGGATTATCCACCAGCGAGCGGTGGAACGCCTGCAACGACTCCGGGTCCACGCGAGCGTATCGAATCGCCGCGTCGAACTGCTTCGCGATTTCGTTCACTGCGGCGACTCCGGGTCGAGGGCGTCTTCGGGTAAGTCGGAGAAGAGCGTCGGTCGCGGCTGATCGAGTTGCCGCTGGAACTCCGCCGCGCCCTCGGTGTCGCCGTTCTGTCGGCAGAGGGCGATCATAACGAGCGTCTGCTCGCGATCCTTGAGTTCTTGGAAGTAGTGCGTCTTGACCAGTTCGCGGGCGAAGGCTCGGATCTCATCCACGGTCAGTCTCCATTAGGGTACGACCATTGTAGCCGACGCCGCCACAGAGTCAATACGGCCGCGAGAGATTCACTGCGGCTCCGGGTCGAGGGCAACGGGGACGGGGATTCCGAGTCGCGCGGCTTCTTCGCGAAGTGCCGCCTCGTCCATCGACTCGAACGAGTGGCTGTTCTGCGTCTGCGTCGGCGCGTTGAGGCCGAGCAGCTTCGCCTTCTGATCGGCGATCTTCAGGAGCAGTGCCGCCGTCTTCTCCGGCAACGCTTCGCTCCGCTGCTTCTCGGTGCGACAGTACGGGTCAAGTTGCCGCCGCCACAGGTAGTCGAGTTGGTCGCTGCACTTCTGGACGAGGGCTTCGCGTTCCTCCTTCTGCGACTCGGCGTAGGCTTCGAGCTTTCGCTTGACGACGTGCTGCGGTAACTTGGTCGCGGCGGAGATGTAAACGAACGAATGACCCTCGCAACGTAACCGAAGGATCTCGGTTAGCTGGGGGTCGATGATCTCAGGATTCGTATTTGCGTCGTAAGCCATTTTAATCGGAGTTATAGTATTCGCGTCGCCAGTCGATCTGCGAGTCGTGCGGCCTACCGTCGCGGAGCAGCTTCTTGTAGCGGCGGAAGAGTCGCAACGCCTGACCGCGATCGACGCGCAACTCATCCGCCGCTGTGTTCGTGTCGTAGCCGTCGCGGAATATTCGACGCAGCAGCTCTTTCTCGTTCGGCGGCAGCGCCTCGAACTCCTTCGCCCGCCGGTTCGCGACGTAGGACAGGTCGCTGATCGGCTTCTCTTCGCCGTGGTAGTTGAGGTCGGCGCTCTCGGCCTGCTTTCGCGGCAGGATCTCGCCGAGCGTCTCCGCGACTCGCTTCTTGACGCGGACGCTGATCTGCTCGATCGCGGCGGGGCCGTCCTTCGTCACCTCCCACGCGCCGAGGAGAGCCGCTTGGTTGATATCGTCGGCGTACTTGGCGTACTTGCGAAGCGCCGTGACGACGAAGCCTTCGAGGAGCGGCTTCACCTCGTCGAACGAGTAGAGGTTGCCGTCGGGGATTGGATCGGATGTGATCGTCGCTGGGAGTTGCATTGGGTTCGTCTTGAAGCGATTTTCCTTCGCAGGTTACTCCGCCGGTTCGACGCCGGAAGTTTTACGGAGCCTATTGAGAAGTAGCTGTAATGTGTCGTCGTGGTCGCCGTCGCCGTGTTGCTCTTTATGCTCGGAACTAAGAATGTGAGCGAGTTCCGGACCGAGAACCTCGTCGCGAAGATCTTCTGTGTGGTACGGATTACCTCGGCGATCGGTGTAGTGAATTCGCGTGTGATCTTCCGGCACCGGCCATTCGGTGTCAGCCTCCCAGTCGGGGTCGATCTCGTGCATAGCCGTATAATCGGGATACCACTCCTCCAAATGAGACATCACGGCGCGATAAGCGTCCCACACCGGGCGAGTGTTATATCGCCCTTTCTTCACCCGTTCGCCGTGAAGGACAACCGGCCCTTGATACCATCGCAGCGTCTCGGCTTCGTCGGGGCGACCGCTCTCTTCGAGGTAATCGGCGGCTATGTGACGCGGGAAGTGGGCGTTAACGTCCGTGCCCGGTACGTCAAACCCGACCGGCTCCGTTCGCATCTGAGGGTCGGACTCTGCGGCGAATCGAATCGCTTTCTCGATCTCGGCGGCGATCTCTTTCATCGTTACGTCTCGTCGGGAAAAGCGGCAGTGACGCGGTGGTCTTCGATTCGCAGCCAGTAACCCTGAATCGAGGAGATTGGCGGTCCCTCGCCCCACCAATTCGCGCTCGTGTAAACGCGCCCCGTCGAGTCGCAGTGAACACGTTCGAGCGTCGCGTTATCCGGTCGCGACAGATCTTCGCTGTACCAGTACCACCCCTCGATTCGTGGCATCGTCGCCCACCGCTTCGTGTCGTCCATTGTAGCTCCGGTTTAAAGCGTCTCGTCGGCGTCGAGTTCGTCGATCCGCTCCGCGTTGTCGGTCGCGTGAGCCGTGCAGTAGTACAGCACTCGCAGCCAGCCGGACGACAACCACTCGCTCACGAAGTGCGTCGATCCGTCGCGACAGTCGGCGTGATCGCAGCGAATCTGTCCGTCGTCGGTGAACGAGACGCTGTCGTCATCGAAGGGCCGCGTCACGTTAACTCCGTCGATCCTCGCGGACCTTCGAGTAAGGACAACAGCTCTAACGCTCTCGCCACTTCTTCGGTGTAGGCGTGACAGACGACGTAGCCGCTGCGATTCGTCAGCTTGTACATCCTCCCGTCTTCCGTCTTTCCGCTGACTCGCCACGGGCCGTCGAGTGACACCGCCACCGACTGAAGAGTCGCGAGTGAATCGAAAGCGTCTCGAAACGCCTGCAAGTAGAAGACGGGCAGCTTCAAGTTCCCGTCGCGGGCGACGAGCGATTCGAGCTTACTCGCCGCCGTCCAACACCGCTCTTGAAGATTGAACAGGTCGCTTATCCGGTTATCCACGTTAACTCCGCTCCGTGCACGAGGTGGTGGGGGAGGCTGATGATGGGGCGGATCCGCGTTAAACTCTGCCGCCGATCTTCGCGGCGAGGCGCTTCGCCACCTTCGCGGCCTGCTGCCGGTGCTCCTTCCAAGTGCTCTTCTCCCGCTTCACCCGCTCGGCGAGGCGGAGAAGCTGCTCGTCGTTGAGGACGACGTGAATCTTGTACTCGTGACGCATCATCGAGCCGGGGACGTAAGGCAGCAGCCTCGCGAACGCCAAGTGTCGCCGCTCTTCGGTCTCGCAGCGACTCTCCCAAACTTGGACGCAGTATTCGTCTTCCCACTGGTCGGTCGGCCCCTCGCACCAGAATCGCCCCGTCCCGACCTCGCGGGAGTTCGAGCGCGTGCCCGGCTGCTGAGTCGCCGCCGCCTCGAAGACGACCGCGAGCGGGTGATCCATCGCCACGAGGTGCTCGCGGAGCGCCGCCTTCTCCGCCTCGCCTCCGTTAATCGCCGCGATCGCGAGCCGCGACGCTTTCGTGTAGTCTTGCCGTTTCGTGTCGGACTGAGCCACTGTCGAATCTCCGGGTGAAAGAAGTAGCACCGCCGCGTTGACCGTTTACGCCCCCTCCCATCAGCCTCCCCCACCACCTCGTGCACGACGTTTACGTTTACCGCCGCGTCGCCGCGAAGATCGCGTCGAGCGTAGCTTGAAGCGTCCACTCGGCGAACGTCTGACGCAGCGGCGACGGCTGATACCGGCAGTCGCAGGCCCATTGGACGAAGAGCGGCGTACCGTCTGCGTCGTGACCGCGAGGTTCGCCGACGATGACGCCGGTCCCGTTGCAGCGGTCGCAGGTCGCTTCGGTTTCGTTCACAGGTACTCCGCTGTTAGAGTCGGCGAGTCGCGCAGCGTCGCGTTCAGCTCGCGGATCCGCTCTTCGCCGCGCTGCTGCAACCGCCGCACTTCGCCGCTCAGGTAGTCGAACGCCTCGTCGTTGCAGAACAGCGGCAGATCGACGACGGCGGTGAGCACCTCGTCGAAGTCGCGGTCGGCTCGCAGCGGCAGCGTGAGCGTAAGGAGCATATCAGAGCGGCTCTGGACGGGGGCAGTTGATCGGGCGGATCGGGCCGTCGGCCGCTGTGAGTCGTTAATGTGTCGTGTCGCGGTGTCGAACGAGACGGCTCGCGACGAGTCGCCCACCCGCGTCGTACTCGCAGACGATCACGGCCGCGAGGTTCTCGTCCGCGTCGAGTGCCGCGTTTGCTGCTCGAATCGCCGCGTGTTTGGAGCGGAGCAGGCGAAACGGCAGCGTGTCCTCGAACGAGCCGGGGTCTTCTTCGTCGCGGATCAGGGCGAAGCCTTTCACTGCGTGTACCCTCCGCGAATAATCATTGCCTACAGTCCTCGATTGAGTCGATTCGTATTCTGTCGTCGTCGAATTGCGTCACTCGATATCGCTCTATCCGGTCGAACGAAACGATCGTATGTCCCCGCTCCGCCGCGAGCCGTCGCAGATCACTTCGCATCCGGTCGCCGTCGTGCAGGCCGGAGATAGTCACTGCGATGCGACTCGGTCCCACCGTATTTGCCGTTTGCGACGTACAGACTCGCGTCGTCAGCATCGTGTACTCTCCGCGAAGAGTCGTTGCCGGAACCAGCCGATCCAATTATCGTTGCACGACACATCGCCGTATCGCCATCGGATATCCCACACCGCGGCGTCGAAGATCCGCTTCAATCGCTCGCGCTCGGCCGCGAACGCCTCGACGCCGCTTTCGACCATATAATCCGCGAGTGCCGCTGCCGCCGCCGTGTCGTCGTCGAGGAGGATCGCCATCGCCATACACTTCGCGGCGGAGAGCGGCATCCACATTGCGCCGTCGGGTCGAATCGTGTCGCTGGCGACGATAACGCGAAGTTGTCGCTGCTCGAACTCACTGCGTCCTCCGCGAACGTCGGTCGCCGATTTCGGATCCTGCCACGCTTCGAGCAGATCACGAAGAGCGCCGCTCCGTCGCCATTTCTCGTTCGGAAACGTCTCCGTCGCGAGCGTCGTGTCCAGCGTCGAATTCGATTCGAGTTCCATTTAAGCCCCTCTGGTATCTGTCAGCTTCTTCGAGCCGCAACTCTTCGTTCAGTCGAACGGCGTCGTCAAATCGCGGGTCGCGGATCAACTCGGCCACATCGCGATAATCGCTAGCAAGACTCGACGACATATACTTCTCGTACCACGCCGCGAGGTCGCTGAAGATCGCCGCGACGTGTTTGCGCTCCTGTCGCCGAGCCGCGTCGATCGCGTCGATTCCCTGCTCTTGCAAGTAGTCGGCGAGGGCGGCGGCGGCACGCGGATCGTCGTCGGCGAGGACGCTGATCGCGAGGAGCTGCGCGGTGGAGAGTTCGATGCGGTTGAAGAGCATCTCACCGGAGACGTAGGCCGATCTGTCCGAGCGACGAGACGCTACGCCCTTAATCCCCTCGTAGATAGTAATCGAATCCTTCACATCGCCGCTCAGTTGCCATTCGAGGTCAGAGTCGAGTTCGATCGTGCGACACATCTTGACGAGGTTGAAGAACAGATTCTTCTTCTGCTCGGCGAGTGTCTTCGACGGAAACGTCCACTCGAACGGGACGCTGAACTCCTCGTCGATCGGCGTTACCGCAGTCGTCTCGTCCATTCCGTTCCTTTCGGAGCAGCCGCTTTCGCGCCGCTCGCGGTCGTAGATTGGGTTAGTCGCTGTTCACTTCGCGTCGCGTAGTGCACGAAGTGGTGGGGGAGGCTGATGGAGGGGCGAATCCACGAAGCGTTTAATAGCCGCCAACTCCTCGCCGATCCGCTCCTCGCTCAGTCCGAGCGTCGCGAAGAAGAGCCTCGCGTCGTCGGGTCTCGCGGCGAGGAAGCGAATCTGCGACGGGGAGAGGAAGATCGGCTGCGGGTCGAATCGCGGCAGATAAGCGGCGGCTTCGATTCGCTGCTTCGAGTCGCGGATCGCGGCGAGGATCGGCGAGTCGTTCACGTCATCACCTTTTCGACGAGCCAGTCGCAGTCGCCAAGATCCCCGAACCAGACCGGAGAGCCGAAGATTCGATTCTGATTCGTCGGCGGCTTTGATCGCCACTGCGACAGGATGCACAGCCACATAAAACGCTCCGCGAGTGTCGGCGACAGCCAGACTTGGAGTCTCGCGTCGCGGTCGGCGGCGAGTACCTGCCGCATCGTGTCGCGGAGCGGATAGAAATACTCCAAGACGTTCACGCTACTTCCTCTTCCAAGAGCCACTCGCAGTCGCCGATATCAGCGACGCCGTAATGGACGCCGAAGACGGTGCGGATTGGTATCTCGATCGGGACTAGAAACCCTAGTAACTGGTTCAGTCGTATCGCCTCGTCCAATCGCGGCGAAACCCAGAAGACACGCTGCGATGCGAACGGGATCTGATCGCGAACTTCTCGCGTCTCTTTGCTCAGCCAAGTGATCGGATCGGGAGCGAAAGGGAGGTCGTTCACTAGTTCTTCTCCTTCGCTCGCGGCGGCGGGTCTTCGTGCGGCTTCAGTTCGACGACTCGCAGCGTGTCCTCTCGATCCGCGATCCCCAGCGTCGTGAAGCGAATCACGCGGTCGCCCAGGTCGTCCTTCGGGCCGTGAAAAGCCCCGACCCAGCCGCAGCCGCGTAGGAACTTCTGGGCGAGGACGAGGCGCTCCGGCACGTCGCAGAGCAGCGGCGTCGGCTGCGTCCAGCTCCCGTTCGCGAGTCGCAGTCCGATCCGGTGCCGCCTCGCGTAGGGCTGCACCGCGAGTTTGGCGAGTCGCATCGAGTCGCAGTCGGGCACCCGCGTCCACGCCGCGAAGCCGTGAATGCGGAACTGCGCGGGGCCGAGTTTCTCCGCCGCGATGACGACCTGCTCCTTCTCGTTCGCGTCTTCGCTGAGCGACACCAAGCCTCGCCACTGAAGCCAGTCCCACGGGTCGCTGAAGTTCGCCTCGTCCATTTGCTTCAACAGCGGGACCATCGACCGCGTCGCGGGGATGTAGAAGAGGTCGCTCACAACGTCGTCTCCGGTGAAATCGCCGGTCGCTGTCATCGTTTAACTCCGCGTTGTCAAAGATCGGATTCGCGTCACTGTCGCTCGCCGCACCACTCGCAGCGGGCCGGCATCGTCTCGATCCACTTGTGCTCGCAGGGGATCAGACGCATCGCCCAATCCGCGAGGAGCCGCGCGTCGCCGTCACTCGCCGAGCAGCCGCTACTCTTCGCGTACCGGAGCCGATTCGACGCCGCGCGAATAGCGAGCGGAATCTGACTCAGATCGACGAGGCCGCGACGACGAATCTCCGCGTTCACGTCCTCGTCTCGCTGCCGCTCGTAGTAGCGACGCTCCTCGTCCGGGTCTCGCCACGAGGTCAGAATGCTCATCGTGAACTCCGCGTTGTCAAAGATCATCGCCGCGTTACCGCCAGAACAGCGAGTCGCAACCGCGACACAACCCAGGCTGCTTCATCGTGTCGTATTTCTTGACCCACTCGACCTCGTCGTGGTCGCAGCACTCCCACAGCGCGTCCTTCGTCGCGTTAAACGAGTCGCGGCGTCTCATCTCCTCGCTGATCCGACGCACCGCCTCGTCCACTTCGCGGATCAGGTGATCTCGCAGCTTCCGCACTTCGGCCGCTTTCATCGTTTAACTCCGCGCTTCGTGGCATTAAACGCAAACGACTCGTCTACTCCTGATCCGATCTTCGGTCTCGCTACGAGGATCGAAGTAGACGCTTCGTTTACGACCCCCATCATCAGTCTCCCCCACCACTTCGTGCAACTCGTTTACGACTCGTCTACGTCAACGTCTAATCCGATCTGATTCGACGTAACTCGAAACGCGAATTAGACGCAGCGTTTAATCTTATCAGCGTTTAACTCTTTCGCACGCGACCCCAAAATCTTACACCCGCGAAATCGTCCATTTTCCTCACTTTTCGCCGCAAAGCTCGTCGTAAGTCCTTATCGCGTATGCCACTTAGAGCTTCGTCTGCGCCTGTCAACCAAAGAATCACTTTGGTAAAAAAATCGCTCCATTCTAACAGCGGCTTGACTACGAAAAATAAGGACTTACGACGACTTAGCGACCGCTTGGAATCACGACTTACGTCAACTCGGCGACGGCGAAAACGACCCGTAAACGAATCGCTTAACCTCGCCTAATCGACCGCCTAGATCAACCACACTCGGAGACGCTCCGCCGCCAACCTACAGCGTGAGATCGTCGCCTCGTTATCATCCAAGCATTCAGCCGCTTCCACGATCGCGTCTCGCGGAATAGACACCTTCGCGTAGCCGCTGCCGATCTCCTCGACCGCTTCTCGCGGCGTAGACTTCAGCAGCTTTACCAGCTCCGCGCGAACGACGCCGAGGCGAAACGAAGCCGAAGTCGTAACCTGCGGATCGAAGCAGCCGACATTGTCGAGCAGGAACTTATCCACTGCGCCTTCAACGTTCACTCGGCACCTCGTTTAACTCGGAATCGGGCGACTCAGCGGAGCTTCCCCGCGTCTACGCGATAACCGCCGACTTCAGCGGGCGGACACGAACTACACCACACTCGCGGAAACGACGGCGCAGACGACGGCGGCTCGACCGGCAGCATCCACGGGTCGATCGCGTACCCGTAGCCGCCACTCGCCGTCTCCGAATCGATCTGCGGACTCGGCGGCGGGATCGGAACCGGCGGCTTCAACTTCTCGCGCTCGCGGCGATCCAACTCCTCGGTCACGATCACTTCGAGGTCGTCCACGAGTCGCTGCCGAAGCGTCTCTTGCAGGATCGAGTTCTGATCGAAAACGTTCAAGTTGCGCCACAGAAACGCGGCAATGCGGTCTCGCATATTAAGCTCCGCACAGCGTAGACGCCGTGCACGAAGTGGTGGGGGAGGCTGATAGGGGTTGATCCGCGTTGACTCGGCGCATCACCAGATTCCCGTTCTCGACGGACCACGCCATCCACAGCGGCAACGTGTCCAAGTCGCGAACCGAGCCGCAGCGACGCGCGACCAAGTGTTCGCCGATCAACACTTCGCTCGGCTTCACTTCGACCCACTGGTCGCCAATGAGACCGCAGCGGACGTGCAGCTCGATTCGCGCCGTGTCGCGGAGAATCGCGTAGGCGGCGCGGGCGTTCTCGATCGCCTCCGCGAACTGATCGTCGTCGATCTCCTGCGACGTAACCGCGACCCGCGACCGGAACCAGTGCCAGATCGCGTAGCCGCCGAGCAGCAGAAACGGCAGCAGCAACGCCAATCCGAGCAGAATCTCAATCGTCACTGAACACCCCTTTGCGTCTGAGTTCCGTCCACAAAACGAAAAGCCCCAGGGCGACGATCCCCAGGGCGACGAGATACTCGATTAACTTCTCGCTCACTTCGCGTTCCGCCAGTCCTCGGCCGGGAGCAGCACGATCGTATCGTCGCTGTCATCATCCGCGTCGTCGTCGGTCTCGAAATCGTCGTCGAGGACCGCGAAGTTACTCGGCCCGCACTCGCAGCCCTGAACGCCGCAGCCCGTCAGACTCGGCGGCGACTCGGCGAAGAACGCCGTCTCCGCGATCTGCGTCGCGCCGTCAACAACCTCTTCGGGCGACAGGCCGAGCATTTGACCCAGCGTCGTCGTGGTCGCCGCCAAGAACTTGACGAGCTGTCGGTCTCCGATCCCATAGCGAACCTGCCACTGCTGCAAGCCGAGCATACAGTCCGCCGCCATTAGACGGTCAATCTTCACTTCGGCCACTGGTAGTCTCCGCGTAGTTAGGGTGATTCTTCAACACGCCGCCGAACGGCTTGCGACAGCCGGAGTAGCAGCCGTCGCTTCGACGCTTCGCCAACTGCAACGGGCCGAAACGACAGACGCCGGCTTCGCCTGCCGGGTAGCCGCCGTTAGCTGCGTCGCAATACTCGCACTCCACACACTGCACTAATTCGCGTTTCATCGACGCCTCGTTTACGCGACCCATCATCAGCCTCCCCCACCACCTCGTGCACGGCGGCTACGAGGCGATTCGCTGCTCAGCCGTAGTAGCCGAAGACGTGCCAGCCGAGCTTGAGGCCGCTCACGTCAACGCCGTACTTCTCGCACTGTTCGACGATCCGCCGCGACGGGGCGGTGAACGACAGGATCGACGCGCTGCCCGCTTCGGTCACGACCCGCTTCACCGAGTCGGGGTCGAGGAGCATTGTCGCCGCGTAGTCGCAGTGTCCGTTACGCTCGATCTCGAACGGCGGCGGCAGCGACTCGTCGAAGGCTCTCAGCTTGGCGAAGTAGTCGTTCCACTCCGGCCGAAAGTCGCGTTGACGCTGCCAGTCTCGCCTCGCTTCCTCGTCGGTCATTCCGACGTAATACGGCACCAGTGGTCGCTCTTTCTCGGCGTCCCATCCGTTGATCGATCGCCACCACGCCGTGAAGTCGCCGTCGAATTCGATGGCTCGATACCACGGCAGACGGTGCTCGTCGTCGTAATCGATCTCGTAGCCGTAGCCGACACCGGCCGAAGTCCACATTCCCATTAAGAGCCTCACTTAAGCGAACGCGGGAGCAGCTCAAACGTGCCGTCCGCGAGGTGGCTGCGATCGTAGTCGCTGAGCAGATTCGGCGCGAGCGGGAGCATCTTCTCGTACAGGCGACAGCAGCAGCGGCGAATCTCGGCGTCCGCGTGGCTCGAACACCGCTTCTCGAACAGGTTGCGATACGCCCGAACGTTGCCGGTGAACACGATCAGCGTCTCGGCCGATTCGAGCAGCGCTTTCCTCGCGGCCTCTTTGTGCTGCTTCGTATTCCCACGACTCAACCGTAGCGTGTAGCACCGCAGCGATTGATAGCAGAGATTGTAAAAGTCGTCGAATTCGCACCACCGGGCGCTAATCTCCTTCGCGTCGTGCGTTTCCTCGAACGCTTTCGTCCCTCGCCGCCACACGTCATAACTAAACAGGTCGAGCGGCGGGATCACGAATCGAATGTCCGACGAGTCGCAGTATCGCTGACTCCGTTCGCTCGGACTCAGGTGGCGATGCCGTAGCAGTTCGCGACCGCAACTCCGACTAATCCCCGTCAGCACCACTTGGAACACAGCGTGTTCGAGCACACTCGTGTGCCCCGACGCGATGACGTGCTCGCAGTGCGCCGCGTGTTCTCGCCCGCGATCGTAACTCTCGTAGCAGGACCGACTGCCGAGGACGACGCAGCTCTCGACGCCGCCGCCTCGCGGGATCATCGCCCCGTTCTGGCCACGCGCCGCGAAGAAGGCGTCCACCGCCTCGTCGATCGGCTTCATCGCGGCGGTGATGTAAATCTCCGGCTCCGTCACGAACTTGACCATTCACTCCCTCCACGGCTGACAGCGGTAACACCACGGCTTCCCGTCGGGGCACCGCGTGCAGCCGAAAATAGACTCCGGGTCAACGAAACGGCGGCGAATCACTACGAGAACGACCGCCGCCACGAGACTCAGCGCGACGAGAATGTCCACGTCATTTCCCGCTCGGAGACAGACCCGCCTCGCTGAACACACGCCGCAGCTCGCCGCGAGTCAGAATCAGGTCGCACTTAGCTCCGGCAAGCGCGTGTATCGTCGCTTCCCACACACCGGAGCCGTTCAACGTGACGGATACTCGCGACGAAAACCAGTAATGCTTGCGGCCGTAGAGTTCGATCAGACTCGCGCCCAGGGCAACAAGCCACGCCGAATCGAGTTTCACATTGTCGTCAACGAGGCTCGGTGCACGAGGTGGTGGGGGAGGCTGATAGGGGGGGCGTAGACGAGGCGACTCGTTCACTCCGCTTCCGCTCCTCCTCGTCCCACGCCGCCTGGACCGCGTCGTTGTGCTCGCACACGGTCAGGAACCCGGCGACCCGATTCACCGCGTCTCGCGGATCGAACGCGAACCCCTCAGAGCCTCGCAGTTCGTAGTAGTATCCGCCGCCGCCGTCGAAGAAGTCCACGCGAAGCGTCGGGTACAAGTCGTCGGTCGCGTCCGAGCAGCAGTGCGGCTCCTTCGAGCGGAACTTGATCGACTCGATGACCATGTCGTCGGGAAGAACTAGAACGGGCACGTTGCGTCTCCTCTAATTAGGTGTTGGATCAGCGGCCACTGTCTACGCGAACCGGCGTCACCCTTTCCGCGACCTGCGTCGCCATTTCGACGAGGCCGTTCGAGTAGGTGTGCGGCGCATCGACGAAGAGGAACCCGTCGCCGTCCGCGTCCACGCGATAAGACGCGACGTAGCCGTTACTCAGCACGCGCTCCTCGCCGCTCGCCACTTTGCCGTCGAGAATGTCGTCGCGGAACCAATCGACTTCGTCCCGCCACTCCCACAGCGGCCGGTTGTCGGGGCGCGGCGGCTGGTGGAGCGGGTCTTTAGGCTTGCTCATCGGTGCCTCCGAAGTAAACGGCGGCGGCTTCGAGGAAGTAGTCGAGATTCGCCTCGATCATCGGGTCGAGAATTTGCGCCTGCTTCATCGTCTTCAGACTCTCTGCGTGGTCGCCGGCCGCGCTCAGTTCCGCCGCTTTAATCAGGCAGCGGTCCCGCAGACTTTCGCTCTGCACGAGCCCCGCGTACACGGCTTTGATCTCGTCGTATGTCACGCGAACCTCCTGAAACGAAGCGACGGCGACGAACCCCTCGCGGAGCCGCGTCACCGTCGCCGGGTTGAAACTCTGACCGACGCCTTACTTCACAGGGCGGTTTAGGTAACTCGATCCGTATCAGACTCGTTCTTTCGACCAGAATACCGCCTCCCTCGCGGGAGGGGCTTCAAACGAATAGCATCTTCAACGGACCATCCGTTAGCTAAGCGTCGCCGAAGAGTGTTTCGGTTAATACCGCACTCGTCGGCCCACTCAGAAAGACACTTCGTTACTCCATTCAGGGTAAGCCTTACGGTATTTCGTCTATTTCGACTCTGTTGCTGAATAGTTGCCCATACACAATTCTCAGGTGAATACGGCCCATTAACATCAAGTCGTTCCAGTGTTGTGTCTTCGGGTCGCTCTCCCATATCTTCTAGAAACGTGACAAAGTCGTTCCACCTCTCACAGACTGTAATGCCACGACCGCCGTAATCTGGATACTGCTCCGCCGCAGGATTGCGGCAACGACGAAACATCGAACACCACGATTTATAAGTGCGCGACTGATTGTCGCCCGAAGCGTGGCCGTGCCGAGTGTTGTCGAAGTTTTTCTGCGATGTGGAACGAGACTTACGACACCCGCAGGACTTAACGTTACCTGTGGTTAATTTGTTGAAACTCGTGATTTTCTCCGTCCCACACACGCAAAGGCACACCCAGCCCGGAGAACCACAATACCTATCGGTGTGAGGGCGAAGGACGGTGAGGTCGCCGAAGACCTCACCTGTTATATTACGCGGCATACAGTTACTCTCTACCGTATTGGACAGCCAGTCGCGCACTCGCCGCTATCGACAATGTCCCACTGCTGCGCTTCCGTGAGCGAAGTGATCGGTTTCGCCTTCGCCGCCGCCTCGCGGTACTGAGCCTCGTTGATCTCCTCGTAGGGAGCCTGCGCGAAGCCGTGGTCGCTGTGCCGCAGGAAACTGATCGTTTTCACCCGCTCGCGATACCCGGCTCGCAACTTGTCTTTGACCGCCGGCAGCTCTTCGTCGCGATAGTAAACGGTCACGGAGACGCTGTTGTCCGCCCAATGGGTCTGGATGAACTCCTGCACGTCCATCTGTTCCGTCGCCGACATTTGCGCGGCGGTAATCGTTTTCGGCCCCACATCCACAGGGAAACTCACGATCTGCGTGTCGTGGTCGGGCGTCCCGTCGAAACCGATCTGCGACTCGACGTGGTAGCCGTTCTTGCGACACACCTCGACGATCGGGTCGTTCGCCGCGAATCGGATCCGCCGCGTGTAGAACCGACTGTACGCCGGGTGGACGCCGGGCGTCACGCCGGGGAGCAGACTCACGGACCCGCTCGGCTTCGCGGTCGTCAGCTTCACGCTGGTGTTAGCCCGGATCTCCGCCGAATAGCGACGATCCTCCTCTTCGAGCTTTCGGTAAACGGCGTCGTAGTCGTCGGCCTTGTAGTTCACTTGGCAGACGCCGGTGACGCTGACGCCGATCCGCTGATTGCGGCGGAGCACTTCCTGCGTCTGCGGCCACGAGAACGGCATCTGCAACACAGTCTTGCAGACGCGGTACATTAGCGTCGCGGCTTCGCCCCATTCGGCGACCGACTCGAATCGCGGCAGGAACAGCTCCGCGAGGTCGCAGCACTCGTAAGGTTCGAGGCTGATCTCCGCGCAGGGGTTGCAGCCTTGCACGAACGGGTCGGGGCGGTAATTGTCCGCGTCGCGGAGCCGCCCCTTCTTCCGCATCAGATCGAGGTTCACGAGGCCGTAAGGCTCGCCCTCGCCGCGATAACCGAGCCAGAACTCGTCGGGCAGACGGTCAATCGAGTTGCGGATGACGCTGTTGTTGCTCATCGCCCGCCAGTTCGGAACCCCTTTCGACCACTGCTTCGCCGTCAGGTAGTCGAGATCCTTCGCCGAACCGAGCGCAATCATCGCCGAGCGGCGGACGTTACCGCTCACGACGACGGAGCCGATAATGTTCATCACGTCGAGCACGTCGATCGGCCGGAGCTGCTGCCCGGCCCGCTCGTTGAACACGCCGCTGATCTGGTTGATCCCCTTGACCAACTCGCCGGGGCCGCTGGCGACGCCGCCGAACCCCTTGATCCGCTCGCCTTTGCCCCGGACGCAGTGAGCCGAATACGAGAACGACCGCCCCGTCACGAAGTAAGCGTTTAACACGCGGCGGAGCAGCTCGACCCAGCCCTCGCGATTGTCGGGGATGATAAAGTCAACGTCGTTTCCGTCGCGGCGGGTGATCGACAGCGGCCCCTTCACCTTCGGCAGCTTGTACACGTCGCCCGGCATTACGGAGAAGCCGACCCCGCCGCCGAGCATTAGCTCGTCGAACGTGAAACAGAACGCCTCCGGCTCGTTCGGGGACACGAACCAGCAGTTCACCGCCGAGTCGCCGCCGACGCGGTCCATTGTCGTCGTGCCGAGCTGCCAGAGCATTCGACCCGGCGGCGTGCACTTCAGCGTGTAGATCAGCAAGTACAGCCGCTCGATCTCGTCTACGGTGAACCGACCGCCGTATTGGAGGATCGCGTTGAGACAGCGCTCGACCGTCTCACCCCACTCCTCGGTTCGACCGAGGTCGTCGCGTTTCCGCGAGTACGTCCGCTTGTAAGTGACGTAGCCGAGTGGACCCCACGGAACCGGCTGCTTCGACACCCGCTTCACGAACTGCGGACTCAACTTCGTTGCGTACTTCAGCGTGTTCAACTCGGACCTCCGTGGGGATGTGGTTACTTCGCGACCGCCGCCAGCATTTTGTCCTTCAGCCGCGCGATCTTCGTCGCCAGCCCCCGCTTGCCGAGGCTCTTGACGACGACCAACGCCGAAGTCAGCACCTCAACGTCGGCCGCGTTCAACGCGACGTGGATCAGCCCCCCATCAGCCTCCCCCACCACCTCGTGCACGGCGTCTTGCTTCGTCTCGATTACGTCACTTCGCTTCTTGCTCACTTGGAACCTCGTGTAAATGGATTTCAATCGCCCGCTCGATTGCCGCCTTCGCCTCGCGGAGGTCGCTCAGTCGATCCCCCTTGCCGCGAAGACCGGCGCAGAGCAGCTTCTTCGCACAGTGCGCCGTCGCCGGACAGGTCACGTCAAACGCGACGAGGACGGCGTAGACATCGACGAGCAGTTCGTCGTCTGTCATGCCGTCCTCGAACCAGCCGCGAATCCGCCGCAGATACTTCGCCCCGCAGTGCGTCGGGATCAAGCGCGATCCTCCTCGACCCGCCAGTCGTCGTCGTGGTAATCGCGGCGCGGCTCTTCGCGTTGCCGGTTGTAATCGGGGCGCGGCGGCAGCGGGTCGCGGCGTCGCGTCAGTTCGTCGCGGAGCACCGTAATGTCCTTCGGTGCGTCGATGCGGAGCATGATCTCGCCGGGGAACCGCGCGTCGAAATAGGGCGTAACGTGAATGAACGGCCGCTCTTCGGAGTCGCGGTAGAAGGAGACGCCGCCACCGGGACGGCGTTTAAGATTTAGAGCCACTAGGGACACCTCAGTTAAGACTTCACTTCACGAGTTGCACGGGGTGGTGGGGGAGGCTGATGATGGGGTATACTCGTCGTCGAGGAGCAGCGGTTTTAGTCGCTTCCGCAATCGGACTAGACGACACTTCTCCGCGTTGTCGAGTCCCTCGCCGCCGGTCGCGAGGAGTTCGCGTTCGTCCTCCGTCGTCACAGTCGCCAACAGTTCGTCCAGTTCCATCCGGGCCGAGTCGCTGTCCGCGTCAATGTCCGCGTAGTCGCGATCGTCCGCGTCGATGCTATCGCCGCTCGACTGATATCGCAGCACCCCCTCATTCAGTCTGTTCCGCAAACGACTTCGGATCGCGACCGTCGCGTAGTTCTCGGCGAGCCGCATTCCCTGGACCTTGTCGAGCAGTTGCAACACCCGATCCGTCGCGACGTCCATCGCTTTGTGTTCGTCGATCGACCGATCCGCGCGGCACAGTTTCGCCACTTCCTTCTTCGCCACGTCGAAGAACAGCTTCGCCAGCCCTTCGCGGTCGAGGTCAAATCCGATCGCCATTGAGTAGACTCCCGTAGTAGGCCAGCAGACTCGCCTCCGCCGCGTCGTGCCAGTCGGTGCGACTGCGCGGCGTCCGCTTCAAGTCAATGCCCGGCCACAGTTCTTTCGCCCGGTTCACGCTGATCTGCTTGTCGTTGCTGTTTTCGCCCAGGACTCGCTTCTTCCACGTCACGACCGCCGTCGCCTCGCAGTCGATGCCGAGGGTGTCGCACACCGCCTGCGCCGCGCCCTGTTTACGGACGAGGCTGAGCGGCTTGAACACCCGCTCGAAGACGACGAACAGGTCGCGACGGTCGCCGGTCGCGAGGAGTAGACGCGACAGTTCCGCCGCGTTTAACTCGCCGTCCTCCTTGATCGGGAACAGGTGAATCGTCGGCGACGAGTCCGCCTTGCCGTTCCAGATCGCGACCGCGCCACTGTTGCCGAGATCAACGCCCACGAACTTACTTGCCACGGTACGACTCCGGGATCGGCTCGATCGAAGCGACGAGCGTGATATCGTTCTCGCCGGCCTGACTAGGCTTCCGCAGCACGAACATTGTGGCGTTCGGGCCGCTGTCGCGGAACACGTTGAAGGCGTCGCCGACGATCAGATTCTCCGCCGCGAACACTTGCCAGTTATGCAGCGGCAGGAACACGCGACTGGTGAGCGGCAGTGTCAGCGTTTCGAGGCGACTCTCCCACTCGGCCTTCTCGACGGGTTTCGACTTCTCCGCTTTGCTGATCGCCGCGTCGATTACGTCGCGAAGAGCCTTCACTTCGGCGAGCGTAAGGCCGGTAATCTCTTGCTTGATGTTGCGGTAAACGTGACTCGCATCGAACGAGGCGTTAATGCCGCAGTCGAAAATGTTAACGTCGTCCTCGTCCGCGTAGTCGGTCTTCGGATCCAGTTCGCACCAAACGGCGGCACCGCTCGGTAGCGTCACAGCAAAATCAACGACCCGCAGTTCCGTCTCTTCGATCTTCATCGCGGCCCCTCGCTTCTAGTGTCACAGGTTCCGTTTCGTGTTTTTACTGTATCACGGTCACGGCTTGGCCCAGCAGCGACCGATCTCCGACTCGACCGCCGACGGGACGCCGTCGAGGACCGATTCGAGCGACTCGTTCATTATCCGCTCGACCTGCTTCACGACGCGCTCGCCGTCCGACTCGTTGCACTCGACGACGACCTCGTCGTGGATGAACATTACGGGTTTCAGCCCCCGATACCGCATCTCGAACAGCGCCGCCTTCGCCGCGTCCGCCGCGAGTCCCTGGAACAGCGTGTTAATCTCCGTGAACGCCGTGTTCGCCCGGATCCGACCCGTCAGCGTGACCATGTAGTCGGTGACGACCTGTCGCAGCCGCCGCGTCACCTGCCGCTCGTTAACGTCTTCGAGCAGATCCCATCGCTTCGCCGCGACGAGCAGGTTTTCGAGCATTGACCACGCGGCTTCCGTCGCTCGCGGCTTGCTCAGTTCCGACTCGCGGAGCAGGTTGACGATCATTCGCAGCCCCACGTCACTGAGCCGATTCAGGATCGGGTCAATGCCGCTGCCGAGTTGATACCGGAGGGCGTGTCGAGTCCGATCGCCGAGCCACAGCTTCATCTCGTCATAGCGGTCGAGCCACTTCCGCTTGTTCTCTCTCGCCTGCTCCGTCGTCCAGTGAACGTCGTAACTCGCGGCGGCAAAGGCGCGAAACTTCTCGACGCCGAGTCCGCCCGGAAACCCGAAGTTACAAGCTTTCGCCTGCTGGCGAGCCGACTTCTGCACGTCCTTCGGCAGCCGCAGGTACTCGTCGTCCTCGACTTCGAGGATCGACGCCGCCATTACTTGATGCGGATCGAGACCGCCGTGCTTCGTGTGCGAGACGATCGCGTCCTTCAACTTCGAGAAGCCGTACCTCGCCGCCGCCGTCGCCGCGAGGGTCCGCAACTCGACGTAGCTGAAGTCCGTCGCAATGTAGACTTTCCCCGGCGGGGCGACGAACAGCGAGCGAAAGTCTCCTTCTCGCGGTAGTTGCTGCACGTTGCAAGAGGGCAACGACAGCTTCTTATTGTGCTTGTGAGCGCCGGCACTCGTTCGGCCGGATCGCATCAACAGGTTGTACCGCGTGTAGATCGCGTCCGCGTCGATCGTCCGCAGGAATTCCAGATGCTTCGCCCAATCTTCGAGTTCGACCCACGCCGCAATGAACGGGTGCTGGTGCGCCAGCTTCGCCCACGCCTTCGCGCTCGTGCTGATTCCCCCCTCCGCCCCGTCCGACAGCGGCACGGGAAACCCTTTCTCGTCGGCGATTCGCTGAAGGACCGCCTTCAGCTCCTTCGTGTCCATCTGCGGCACTTGAGACCGCGCCGTCATTTTGATCTCGCCGGCCCGCTTCGACCTCGGCGGGAACCGCTTGAACAGATTCGGCGACTCGGCGAGCAGGGCGTCGTAGGCCGACTGATACCGCCGCCTCGCTTCGTCTTCGAGGAGTTGGCGTTCGACGCGGTCAATCGGCAGCGGGTGCCGACTCATTTCTTCGAGGACGATCGCCCCCTTCACCTGAATCGCCTCGGTCAGCGGCCCCCACTTTTCGACCGCGCCGGGGAGGATCTGATACCCGCCCTTCACCTGATGCGGACAGTCGCCGACCGCCGCGACCAACTTCAGAGCGCGAACCCGCTGCCGTTCGTAGAGCCGATACGCGGCGATCACGTCCTTCAGGGCGTAGTCAATGAACCCGTTGAACTCGGCGTGGGCTTCCATCTCCGCCTCGGAGAGGCCGAGCAGTTCACCGAACCGCAGCCGGTACGGGTCGTCCTTCGACAGCGACGGCAGCCCCTCCGTCTCGCACGCGACGCTGATATTCGCCGGATACAGCCGCGTCTCTTCGCCGCTGCCCCCGCCGCCGTTCGCGCCGCTGTACTGCCCCGTCGCGAGTTGCAGCAGTTGGTTCAGGATCATTGAGCAGTGCCAGCGATCCGCTTTCGCCGAGTCCCATAAGAGCCGCTGCTCGACTCGCCCCTTCAGATGCTCGTGGCAGACCCACCAGTCGAAGACGACGTTGTGGGCGACAATATGCTGCCGTCGGTGAACCGCCAGGAACTCGCCGATCCGCGTCGGGTGAATCAGCACCAGTCGCGCCCCGTCGAACGCCATCCCCAACGCGATTCGCGGCCAGTGCAGCGGCCCCTGAATCAGCTCGGTCTCCGTATCGAACGCGAGTGGCCGCTCGACCGTGCCGCTCAGCAGCTCGCCACTCCACCACTTCCACTCGACAGAGTCGCTGCCGTACTCGATTCGCTGCGACATTGCGACTCCTCTGTTAATCGAACCGAGACCAATGAAAAACGCTACTGCCCCTATCACGAGGATCTTCGGGGACGTTGCAATAGAACAAAAACCGCTTGCCTTCGACCGTCGTCGTCCACCAGTTACTACCGCCAATCTCTTGCGGCAACGACGCGCCGGGCGGCAATGCTCGCTTCAGCAGCCGCTCAGCCCGACTCGGAAACGGCTTCTTTTGTGGAGTCCCGCAGCCGATAACGAAGACCGCCGCGAAGAGAAACACGCATCTCATTCGAGTCCCTCGAAGTTACGCCCAGCACACGGTGAATTGACAGTTGTTCTCCTGATGCGCCTCGACCTCGAATCCGTCTTCTTTCAACTTCGCCGCGACTATGCTGGCTTCGATCGCTCGTGGACAGGACACGACAATCGCCGCCTGCATCTTCCTGGCCGCGTCACTGATCCTCGCGTACACGGAGGCGAGCGACTTCGCGACTTCCTCGTCGATCGTGTCCTGCATCAACTTCTTCGCGACTGCCGCTGTCATTGTGCCCCCTCGTTGAGTTTCCGCAGCCGCTCGCGAATCAGGCCGCAGTAGTCACCGCTCAGTTCGCACAGAACCGCGTCGCGACCTTCCTGAACGGCCACAGCCGCCGTCGTCCCACTCCCCGCGAAACAGTCGAGGACCGTGTCGCCCGGATTGGAGCACGCGCGGACGACACGCCGCACCAACTCTTCGGGCAGTTGACACGGGTGGCCGACCCGCTCCTTCGCGTTTCCGGGCAGCCGCGAGAACGTCCACACGTCGCCGGGAACACGCCCCTTCGGATTCGCCCGCTTGTCGCCGATCCGCTGCCGCTCCGACTCGACCCTCACCGCGTCGGCGTTGAACGTGAACTTCGCCGCGTCTTTGACGTAGTAGAGCAGGTGGCAGTGATCGCGGCCGAACTTCTTCGAGCAGTGCTGCCCGAACGTGTAGTGCCAAATGATCCAATTCCGCATCGTCAGCCCTAAGCTGTCGAGCATTAACTTCACTTCCGCCGCCCGCTCGTCGCCGATCACAACGACAACGCTGCCATCCGTCGCGAGCAGTTCAACGGCGAGAGCAAGTCGCCGCTTCAGCCACGCCAAGTATTCGTTCGCCGGCACGTTATCGTCGAACTCGTCGTAGCCGTAGTTGATGTTAAACGGCGGATCGACGAAAAGCAGATTCGGCCGCTTCACTTCGAGCAGCAGAAACGACTCGCAGTCGCCCTGGTACAGCTTCACCTCACGCCTGCGACACTCAATGATTTCGCTGCTTCCAGCCATCGTTCCTCCGGTGTGTCTTTCGCGGCTACGACGGGACCGATCCCCGCGTACTTTCGCATCGCGGCGCGGCCGTCGTCGATCGCGGCTCGAAGTTGCTGCTTCAGTGACGGAAACGCGGCGTCGAAGTCTTTCAACTTCCACGGCCCGCGACTCAACGCCTCGTTCAGGTCAACTCGTCGCAGACTCGACGCCGCTTTTAACGCCGTGCACGAGGTGGTGGGGGAGGCTGATAGGGTGAGACGAATATCCGCTCCCGCGATTACCGCCTCGTCCACCCCCTTGTGCCCTCGCCACTCCAAGCGGCGTAGCAGCAGACCGCTCCCGCCGTCTCGCTTCAGAGTCGCCTCGACCTCGTCGCGGCATTTCGTCCCCTCCCAATCCAGATCGAACGCCAGCGTGATCGACTTCCACGCGAACCGCCGCTCGCCGAGCCAGTCAAACAGCAGCCGCCGATTGTCCGTCCCCGGAACGGCCACGACGACGCCTTCGCCCTTCACACGCCGGTGCTGCAACACGTCCGCCTTCCGCTCGCCCTCGGTCAGGTACAGATCGCCGCCGCTGGTCGGCCGCGCCGCAAAGTGCAACCTGTTCACCGCCGCCGCGCCGCCACTCGCTTTCGAGCTGAGCTGCCGCATTCGATACTTGCCGCTCGCCAGCAGCCGCAGCTTGATCCCCTGGATCGACCCGCACTCGGCGCGACTCGGAATCGCGATCGCCGGGCCGCGAAGGTCGGACGCCGCGTTGAAACCGGGGATCTGACTCAACGACACGCGAATCCCGTCGCGACGAAGACGATCCGCGACCGCCGCTCGGATCCCCTCCGCGCGTTTCGCGTCGGCGGGGAAGTAGCCGTAGTGCAACGTGGCCGCTAACTCCGCGTCTACGCCTCGCTCTCGCAGCCACCTCGCGGCCTTCTCGTCGCCGCCGACAGGACTCGCCTCGATCGCGGCCGAGTACGCGGCGTGCAGCACCGGAAGCGGCAACTGCGGCGGCTCGACCTCGCTCACTTCTTCGAGCGGCTTATACCCGTCGCGATCCGCCTCGGCGAACCACCGCGCCGTCTCCTTTCGCCCGCTCAGACCCCACGCCTCGCAAATGTCCTCGTGGCCACCACGACCGCAAGTGCGGCAGTGAAACAGGAGCGGCTGCGTGTGGCCGCGACTGAGCACCACTTTGTACGGGTCGTGGCTCCGCGTCGGGTGCCGCTGCTCAAACAGGGGGCACGGCGCGAGCACCTCGCCGCCGCGTCGAATCGCACCGATCCTGTTCAGAAAGCGGCCGAGTTGATAGTCGCTGTTCCAGAGCAGTGCCATTGACGCGACCTCAGTTGATGAAGCGGATCGCCGCGATAATCGCGACCTCCGTCGCCGCGACCACGCCGAAGCCGATCAGCAGTCCGAGCAGATCACCGCCACTCTTGATCTGCGTCTTGCACAATTTCGCTACGGCCGACAGCGGGTACAAAGCCGCGAACACCAAGCCGGTAGTCCACATTGAAGATCCTCGTTTACAAAACCCATCATCAGCCTCCCCCACCACAACGTGCACGGAGAGGCGTTAACGAAGCCGCAGTCGGCTAATATCCGCCGACGCGAATCTGCGATGACGAGTCGCAGGCTGACTGCGGCGAGGGCGGGCCGGAGACTCGAACTCCGTGGAAGCCTGTTGTCGCGAATCGTGGTAATAGTGAGCGATTCGACCTGTACTTCGCCCGCCAAATGTACGTCAGCGTCGGCGAGTGACCGGCTGGCGACAGAGTCACCAACAGCCACGACCAACGACGAGTTGTTAACAGCGGTTTCGATCGGACCCCGGCCGAGGTACGCTGACATTCTCGCCGACGCTGACTTAGTTCAACTCCACGCCCCCGACCGTCGTCACGGCTGCGTCGCTTTCGGGAGTTGCGAATCCCACCCGCGCCGTCGCGCTACGCTTACTCAGCGTGGAGCTTTATCCGCTGCCCGTATAGAGAGCGGCGAACTCCGGGTCGTTACTCGCAGAGGGGCGTGGAGTTTGTCGCTACTCCACTTTCGTGAAGACCAGTTTCGTTACCGTCACCGACTTAGCCTCAACTTCAAAAGCGTCCTCGATCCACGGGATCGACTCAGGTTCGCCGTGTTTGCCGCCGCCGTACCAGTAAACCCACGCCAGATACGAGCCGTCGAGCATTTTCGCGGCAACGATCTTCGACTCGTAATGTCGCGACAGCGGCGGAGGCAACTCCGCGTCGTAATCGCCGCCTCGTACATCCCGCTCGGCGTCGTGAATTGCCTCGTAGAGTTCATCGTCTCGCCATGCCGCTTCAATCTTCGCAGGCGTGTCGAACACCTCATCGGTCGCAACGAAGAGGATTTTCTGCATCAACTTCTGCGGAGCCGTTAACTTCGGCGTCTGCGTCTCGGCGGCGGTTGAGTTCATCGTCGATCTCCTCGATAAGTCCTCGCCGCATTTCGTTTCGCGGCGTGTCGTCGTACCAGTTGAGCACCCACCGACACGCGGCCGGTTCGCCCAGCGTCTCGTCCGCGTTGAAGCAGCAGCGAGCGAAGAACTCCTCGACTTCGCCGACTGTGTCTAAGCCTCTCGACTGCCACGCGATGTAGCCGAGAAAGCACGCGGCTTCGATCGGCCAGTCCTGCACACAGAGGAGCGGCGGGGGCGTCGTCGTCGCGCCCTGGATCAGCCGCGCGTCGTCGTCGAGTAGCCCCTCCCGCAACACTTCGAGGTCACTGTCGGTGAACTGCGGGGCGAAGCCTCGTCGCCACACTGCACGCCACGATTCCATTGCGAAATCTCCTAGTCGCGTTTACGATCGAGGTAGCCGACGCCGACCCACTTCAACGTCACGCCGCTCTGCACCGACTCGACGACGACGCCTTCGCGAATGCACCGCGAATTAAGCGTTGACTTCCCTTCCGCGAGGTCGCCGATAATCGCCGAATCGAACGGCCCGCGATACAGCGTCGGCACCCGTTTCACACCGCCCCAATCGAGCGATTCCAACTCTTCAACTCGCAGGAATTCGCCGCTCGGCTTCATTACGTCGAACGCGCGGAACGAGACGCATTCGGGCGAGTCGTAGGCGAAGTCTTCGCCCTGCACCGAGCGACCGTACACCTCGCCGTAGAGGATGTAATCCGGGTAGCGACGACAGAATTCGCCAATCTCAGGGTCCGATCGGAAGCAGTTCCACCACCAGTTCGACGGCGGCTTCTCGTTCATTCGGGCGATGATCTCGACCGCTTCGTCCGGTTCGACGCCGCGTTCGATCAACGTCTCGACGGTCAGATTCGGCTTCTCGTGCTTCCATCCGGTGCGAGAGCCGCAGAGCTGCTGCCCCTGGTAGAGACAGAACCTCGCGTTCGCGCCGTGAATCTTCTCCGTCGCGACGACTTCTTCGCCTTCGACGAACCGCTCCCTCGCGTATCGGCGACCGTTATCGAGGTCGTACTTCTCCGGCTGCGGACCTCGAATCGGATTCGGGTCGCCGCTGATTTTCCGCCCGCTCCGCGTCGTGACCGTGAGCGGCTCTTCTCGCGGCTCCGGCGGATTCCAGTGGCGAACGTCGAGGTCACTCCCGTCGAACGGGACCATCAAGCCGAACGACGACACGCCGCGAAGTTTACAAGCGCGGATGCGATACCAGCCGTCGCTCCTCGCTTTCGCGGCGAGGAACGCGAACTGCGGTTTCGTCGTGTCTACGAGTCCGTCCGGGCTAATGTAAACGGCCTTTTCGACGCCCTGCCACTGCTCCGTTTTCACGACACACGTCACGTCGCCGAGCCGTTGGATCGACAGCGTGTCCGCGTTCGGGTGCGGCTCCAACCTCACGTCGATCACTTCGAGCGGATGATCCATTTCGAGCGTCTCCTGATTCAACGTTTCAGAACGCCGCAGTTACCGCCCACGCAACTCGTCGGCAGCAGTGCCGGCTGCGTCCAGTACAACCACTGCGGATCGACGACTCGCGACGGCGGCAGCGGCGCAATCAGCGTCTTGATCTCGGCCTGAAGCCGCTGCTGCGTCTCGGCGAGCGACGACAGCGAGACCTCGAACTGTGTGTAACCGTTGCGTTCGAGTTCGGCCCGCTTCGCGGGACTCAGATCGGCGAGCGTAACCTTCAACTCGGCGGCGGGGAGCAGCGCAAGCGAGGCGAGAACGGCGACGTAGGCGAGCAGAAATCGCTTCATAACATCCCTGTGGAAATAGAAGAAGCCGACGCCACTACGACGCCGGCTTCGCGGAGAGTGTAACTTCGTGTAAACGCCGTGCACGAGGTGGTGGGGGAGGCTGATGAGGGGGCGAATCCACGCTACTTCAGCAGCCTCGTCGCCCCCTCGCGGCGGACTTTCAGGTAGCCGTCTTTATCGCAGAGCGAATCAATGTCGTCGGTCAGACCGGCAACGTGGACCAGTTCGAGTCCGTCTTTTCGCAGAATGGCCACGGTGTAGCCGTCCAGATAGAGATTCACTTCGCCGCTGTTGGCCTCGATCTCGACGCTGACTCTCGGCTCCGCGTCTTCTTCGTCTTCGATCACGAACTGAGCCATTTAGCAGACCCCCTCTTGGGCGAAACGAAAAGAGCCGCCCAACGAATAGGACGGCTCGACCTTCACCAGTTCACGAATCCACCGCTTCGCGTAGCCGTCCCCGTCGTAGATGACGATCAACTCGCCGAACAGTGCGTAACCGTCGGCGAGCAGAGCGTTCACTTCGGCTGCGAGGCTACCCGGCGACGCGGACTCCACCAGACGATATTGCATGGCGTCGCCTCGCGGTGTTAATCAGTTCGACCCGAAGTCGCTCGGCGCGTCGCCGTTCTTCCGCCGCCGAATGCTCTTGCCGCTAACTTGACCGTCTTTGGCCGAGGCGCGGACGGGCGGCGAGAACAGGTTGAAGAACACCGTGCCCTCGTTCTCGTTTTTCTGCTTCACCGTCGTCTTGACGAGCAGCGACTTCGTCGGCTTGCCGATCAACCCGACCAACGACTTCGGTTCGTCGGCGGCGACGAGTCGAATCCACGAGTCGTCGTCGTCGATGATCTGCTCGTCCCCTTTCAAGCCCAGGCCGTCGTTGATCGCGCGGATCGTCCACTCCGAGTTCTTGCCGGTCATTTTCCACAGCACGGACATTTCCTGACTTTCGATCGGCTCGAACCCGTCGGTGTGGGGCCGCTTGTACGACGCGACGTTGAGGATGAACTCGACCTCGTCGCAGTTGTCCTTCTCGTTGAAGCGGTGCTTCACGTCCACGAGGACCGGCGGCGTGCCGTTTTCGCCGTAGAAGACGAGGCCGTCAACGGAGTCCTTGACTTCCTGATAAGTGCCGGTGAATTTCAGCTTGTCAGCCATTTACAAACCTGCGGTTAGGGTGAGTGCCTGAGAGTATAATTCGAGTTTTTGCGGCAGTTACGACACGACGGCCCGCTTCTTCTTCTCTTCGAGGATGTTGATCGCCTGCTCGATCTGCTTCGGCGTCAGCTTCGCGAGGTCGTTTACGTCAAAGTGCTTCTTCATCGCTTCTACGTCCTGACCCATCTCTGCGATCAACACGGCGAGCTGTTGCTGCTGCGCCGAAGCCGCTTCGACCGGCTTGCCGTCAACAGCTACAACCTCCAACGTTTCGTAATCGACTTCCGCCTTCGCGTCGGGCAGTTCGTCGGGGAGATACGCGGGCTGACCGGCGAAAGCGTCGGCACAGTACCACTTAGCGAGATTCGACACCATCCTCGCATAGAGCATGTTCCTCTTATATTTGTCCCAATTCCCTTTGTTTCCGCCCGTCGTCAACTGAGCCTTCTTCGCGTCCTCTTCGCTGAACGAGCAGACGCCGACTTTCTCCCAGCGATACACCGTCTTACCGTTGTCGAGGACGTGATCGATCTTCTCGTACACGTCAGCGACGCACGCCTTCTCGTCGTGTTGCGTGATCGTGAACCGATACTTCGGCGTTTTAAGATACGGCGGAGTGAACGACTTGATGATCTGTGCCATCAAGTTCGCCGTCATTGCGATCTTGCCGTTCTGCGTCATGAACAAGCCGGTCATCGCGGCGTAGTCGTTGATCGCCAACGCTCGCCCCATATGAATCTTCATCAACGCCTGAGAAGCGTCTTTCACGTCCGAAAACATCCGCGACTTCACCATCGCGGCGATCACTTTGTCCATGTCGCCACCGACCGGCTGCGGCATTGTCGCGAGTGCTTTACTATCCGCCATCAAGAGTCTCCAAGTCTTTGCTGTTGCGGGGTTTCACCGGCGTTGCTAACGCGCGCTCGACGCTCCACCCGCGATAGAGCCTCGATGAAATCACGTTCGACGAGATGCCGAGTTCTCTGCCCCACTCCTTAACTGTCTGTCTCTTGCCGTTCCATTCCAAGACGCGATTCGACCTCTTGTTGCCCTGCTGCTGTTCTGTCGTCGCCCAGCGGCAGTTGTCCGGTGTGTAATCCCCGTCGTTGTCGATACGGTCGATGGAGTGTGCGTCGCTCGGCCGATCTCCCATATCCGCGTAAAAGTTGTCGAAAACCTCCCACCGTTTGCAGATCTTGATCCCCCGCCCGCCGTAATCGGCGTACTTGTGATTCTTCGGATTCCGGCACCGAGACTTCATCGTCAGCCAGACGTGATACTCGCGGGTGTGAGCCTTACCGTGTGTCGTCTTTGAGGCGAGTTTGTTCTCTCGGCCCAGGCAACCGCAACTCTTGCTGTTACCGTTCCGCAGATTCGCTCCCCACACAACGGATTCATTCCCGCAATCGCAGACACACTTCCAGAAGAGTCCTTTTCCTGGCCGCTCGATTCGCGACACGACAGTTAACCGCCCGTAGCGTTTACCCGTTTCGTCTTTCGCTCGCATCTCTCACCTCGCACCGTACTTTCGGTGCAACTCTTCAAACCGCTCCCGCTCGCGGAGCATTCGCTGATACTCCCACTTCTCTTTCTGCTCCGTCGCGGCCCGCTCCGCCGCCAGCTTCTCGGCCGCTTTCGGACAGGGCGAGTCGCGAACCCTCCGCTCTTCGCCGCCGCAGAAATCACAAACGTAAATCGGCGACCCGTGGTACGACACGTCCGACCAGCGGTGCTGCGTCTCGGCTGCCATACTCACTCCCTAAAACGGAAGGTTGTCCATATTCGTTTCAACAGCGCCGCCGCGTGCGGGAAGACTCGCCAGTCCGAGTTCCAATTCGAGTTGCTGCTTCGCGTACTCGACGACGAGAATCGCGTCGTCGCTGTATCCCTTACCCGGCCCGAACTTGTCGTAGACGTGGTCGTACCAGCGATCTACGCTCTTTTGCAGCTCCGCTTTCGACGGCTTAGACGCTGATCGCGACGACTCGTCACTTGCTCCTTCGAGAGTCTCTCGAATCGCCGCCGCGAGCTGCGGTCGCAACTCGACGTTGTCTTGAAGCCAGCGGAGATAGTCGCGGGGAATTTCGCCGACGGGCGTCCCCTTGTACTTGCCGAACGGCATCGAAAAATCGGCTGCACTCATTGACCACCTGCGGCTACTAACCGCCGTTGTTTTCGATCTATCTCTTTCTCGTGGCGGTCCCGTAAACGACGGGCTGCGATTTCGGCCACGCTGTACCACAAGTCGGGATCGGCGTCTAAGGCTGCCGCCATCGCCTCGCAGCCGAGACGCCGGAGAATACTGCTGGCGTGCTGCGGGTCGAGCATATCGATCGTATCCGGGCTGTAACCCACTTCGCGGAACAGACGATAAACCCATGCAGCGTTCGGCCGAGTCCGCCACCTGTCCTCGATCGCCTTAGCCCGCCCGATTCGCACGGGAAGCGGCTCCTCGCCCCGTTCCTTTTCTCGCGGCTTCACTCGTCGTACCTCCCTCGGTGTCGTTCTCCGGTACTTCACGTCCCTGGCGGTGACAGCGGACGATCTTCGCCATTCGTGGGTCGGCGAAACGAGCCGCCGCGACGAAGCAGATATCTCGCAACTCGGCGTAGACGCGGAGTCGATGAGCCTCGGCTTCGTGTTCTTCGAGTAGCCGCCAGACTTCACGAGCCGTCAGATAGCGAGCGCGGCGATCCGCTTCGTCCCGCCACTCTTGGAGTTTTTTCGTACCCTCGAAATCGTCTCGGCGGAGTTTTTTCCGCCGCAAGCTGGCCCTACGCTTCGCAGTCACAGCCATTTTCTTTGACTCGCGACGTGTCTAGAAGAGTCCACGGAGTCGCAGCCAACTAAGGCCGCGAAGCCGAAGAGTAAGCGTATCGCCGTGTACGTTGGAGTCTCGCGACTCTTTTCGACGGCGGCAGGAGTTCAACGCCCCTGCTGATTTCCGACTCGCGGTCAGTCTGCCGCGATCCCGACTAGTTTTATACTGCACCCTCTTCCGACTGTCAACTGGTTACAGTCACTACCCCGCAAAAAAATCGGCTATACTATGCCAGGGTCGAGTCGCCCGCTATCCACTCTACCGGAGTCCCCTAGAATGCCACGCTTCAACACGCCGAGTTCGCGAGCCGCCGCCCTGAAAGAGACCGCCCCGGACGCCGCGATCCAGTACACGATCCGACTGAACCCGAAGCTCGTCGAACGCCTCATCGAACTCGCCGGGATCAGCGGCAATCAGCTCACCCGCGAAGTCGTCTCCATCTTCGCCGAGTACGTTGCCGCACACGACGACGGCGTCGTAATGCAGTTCCCCGTCGAGCAGCGTCGCCGAATCGACCTGATCGGCGAGCACCTGTCAATGGAACGCCACGAGGTCATTCGCTGGATCCTCGCGGAGAACCTCGGCAAGTCGCTACAGCGGGCGATCGACATTCGCGGCGAGGAGGACGAGGCGGCGAAGAAGCTCGGCAAAATGCCGAAGCCCAAGTAACGCCTCGTCAAATGCTCGGCGGCGGAATCTCCGGCCGAACGTACTCCTCCCAGAATTCGCGGACGCGACGCTCGATCTCCTCTTGGTACGGCTTATTCGCCGGCACCTCGACGAGGACCATGCGATTCCCGCCGCGAAACTGAGGCTCCTCGTTGTAGCTCACGAAGTGGCACATTTCCACGTCGGTGATGAGCATCTGGTACTGCATCTGACAGTAGTAGTGCGGAATCTCCTCCTGAAACAGCCCGATCGGATCGCGGCTATCCCGCACTGTGATAGCCGTCGCGTGGTTCTTCGCCCCCGGCGCTTTGATCTCGACGATCAGCTTCTCGTCGTCTCTCAGCCCGTCGAGCGAGCACCGCATGTAGTCGTCGATATCGTGCAGCACGCAGAGCGGCGTCACCCGCCAGCCCATTAACTGCATGTACTCGTTGCGGCAGACCGGCTCTAGCTTCTTGCCCCGCTTCATATGCTCGTTTTCGTAGCCGCTCTCCACCTCCTCGCCCCTCGCCGCCGCCGTCTTCTCCTCCCAGATCTTCTTCCGCGAGCCGTAGCGACTCTTGCCGCAGACGGTCGCGACCTCGCTGCCGCCGACGCCGCCGGCTCGCCACTGGAGCCACTGCCTAGACCCCTGCGGCAGTTCCGTTTCGCCTACTTTTTTCATCTCTTTGATCCACCAGCGGCGGTTAGCGGAAACGCGATCGGCCCAGAACAGCAGCGGCGTCTTTCTAAGACCGTCGGCGCTGCAATCGAACAGCGTCGCGACGTGCGTGCTCGCGATCCCAGGCCGCAGCCAGAGAGGATCGTTCTCGTTCACGACTCGCATTCGATCCTCCGGCGGCGGAAGTGCCTCTACATATATAGCCCGGTTTTCGGGGGTCAAAGTGTCGCCCCGGAAAAACTTTTCCGCGAAACGCTACGAATCGCAGCGTGAGAGAATTCTCATAAAAATTGCGTGACACTTTGACCCCCAAAAACCGGGCTATATTAGTAAAGGACTCGATTCGCGACGTAGGAGTCGGCGGCAGAGAGAAGACGAAGCGAAGACTCGAATCGAGTAGACGACGATCAACGAGACGCGACGTAAACGAGTTGCACGAAGTGGTGGGGGAGACTGATGATGGGGGGCGTAAACGTTTAACGCGGCGTCTCCTTCGACTTCTTCTTAAACGAGGATCTCACGATGAATCTGCTCCTCCTCTTATCGTCGCTTCTCTTCGGCGGCTCCGTTCGCGACCTCGGCAGCGTTGACTTCGCGACTCGTGACGCGGCGTACAAGCGGCTCCAACGCTACTCTCCGCTGAGCGTCGTTGAACTTAAACGCTTCGTGGATCACCCCCTATCAGCCTCCCCCACCACTTCGTGCACGGCGTTTACGTTTAGCGGCGACTCGCCCCGTTACAGCGACGTAGAGCGGCGGCATCGAATCGAGATCCTGCTCAATCGGATTCCACGCTTCGACGACTGGCTCTTCGTGTCGCTCGCGACGCGGATCGATTTCACGAAGCCGGTCACAGACGAGGAGAAGCTGCTCACTCACGCTCTGATCGTGCCACTCTGCGAGTGGATCGACCGCGAGCAGCTCTGGGTGAACGGTTCGCTGAATTCGCTCGAATGGGTGCGAAAGCGGCCGTACCTCAAGGGGTCGGAAGCCGGCGATCTGCTCCACGTTTTGCAGCAAGTGCAGCAAAAACTTAAACCTGAGTCTACTCCACGAAGCGAGGAGTGTCGTGAGTAAGGGTATCGGCGGTCACACGAGAGCGAATCGCGGTGAAACGGACGTGTGGTTAACGCCGCCGTCGATCGTCGAGGAACTTGGCCCGTTTGATCTCGATCCGTGTAGTCCTGTGAATCGTCCGTGGAGCACAGCGGCGACTCACTTCACAATCGAAGACGACGGGTTGAGTCGCGAGTGGAACGGCTTCGTCTGGCTGAATCCTCCGTATGGTCCGCAGACGGGGAAGTGGCTTAAACGGCTCGCGGATCACGGCAGCGGGATCGCGTTGATATTCGCCAGGACCGAGACAGAGATGTTCTTTCGCGAAGTTTGGCGGCGAGCGTCATCGCTGCTGTTTATCGAGGGACGGCTGCACTTTCACAACGTTAAAGGTGAGAGAGCGAAAGGTAACGCGGGCGGGCCGAGCGTTTTAGTCGGATACGGCCTTGAAGCGGATCGTCGATTGGCGAATTGCGGCATTAGCGGGAAGTTTATCTCACTCTGATCGAGGTGCTCCTTGAGCATATTAACCGGCCCGGAAATTGAACGGCTCGTTATCAGCGGCGGCGACGCGACTCGGCGAATTGTGCTCGATCCGTTCGACGCCAAGTTCGCTGGGCCGAATTCGTTTGATCTCCACCTCGGCGACGAGTTGCTGATCTACGACGTGGATCGTGAGAAGTGGCAAGACGACGCGGCGACGGGACGGCGATCTTTCGTTACCGTTCTCGACGCGATCGACGCAAAGTCGCCGCCGAAAACGAAGACGCTCACGATTCCGAGCGAAGGCTACGTCATCGAGCCGAATCGTGTCTATCTCGCCGCGACCCGTGAATACACGGAGACGTTCGGCTTAGTCCCGATTGTCTGGGGACGCAGCAGTGTCGGCCGACTCGGAGTCAGCGTTCACTGCACGGCGGGATTCGGCGACACGTCGTTCTGCGGCCATTGGGGGCTTCAGATTAGTTGCGTGCAGCCGGTGCGCATCTACGCGGGGATGAAGATCGCGCAGGTCGTCTACTTCACGACGGAAGGCGAACTCCGCGAGTATCAGGGGCGATATCAAAATCAGGCGGCGACTCCGATCGCGAGCCGATTCCACGAACACAGAGGTGCGGATTGACTCACGACGAAAGAGAGCGATTGTTCGGTGCTTTCATAGCGTCGGCTCTGTGGGTCTTTTTTATGTTCATTGCGTTTATGGGGACGCAGCGAAGTCGAGAACGCTTCTACCGCGACCAGTTTAACCGTGAGGCTGCCGAAGTCGGCGTTCTCCGCTTCGAGTGCGACCCGCGAACGGGCGAGACGAAACCGTTTTGGAGCGTCCCCGTCGCGCCGTGTATTACCCGCTTAGTGGAGGCGAAGTGAAGCCGTACTACTCGCCGCTGATCGAGCGAGACCGCAGCGACTTCGTCGAAGACGTGACGCTGATCCACCGTAGCGACGCGGTCGCGTTGTATCAAATCACGGTCAACGGCAAGTGGCCGCTGTTCGTCACGCAGAGCGACCCCGAAGCGGGACAGATCGGGATCATCGTGTACGAGGAGCAGTATTCGCAGCATGGGATCTGGCGAGGTCGTGTGACGCTGTTCGAGCGGTTCGATCCGAGTTTCGTTGCCGTGTCGCGGAGTAAGCGCTCCGTCGAAGTCGCCCTCTTATTGGAGTCGAAATGATTCGCATCGTCAAAGAGAGTCCGCTGCCGGATCGCGAAGTGTTCCCACCGGACACGCCGGTTCGCGGCGACTGTAAACGTTGCGGCTGCGTCGTCGAAGGCGAAGTCCGCGACTGCAAAGACCGCGAAGGGGAGTCGGATCTGAACTACCGCTTCTGTGTCAACTGCCCGACGGTGCGGAATAGCCGACTGTGCGGCGACCTGATTTTCATGCGAATCGTGAAGTGAATCGGCCCCACTATCAGCCTCCCCCACCACAACGTGCATTTACGAGGAGAGTCGATGACCGAAGCGGAAATGAGAGAGACGGAAGTGCCGACGCCGGGCAGTGTAGAAGAGTTGGCGGATTATGTTCGTTCTCTGGTCGAGCGAGAACACGACTACGGCACTTGCGTTTACGCGATGAGTATGGCAGCTACCGCCACGTTCAACTTCGTCGCGTCGAAGTTGGGAGTTACAGGCTTTCAAGCGTCTTGTGCAGACCTCGATATTCTACGCCGCACGCGGGATTTTAAGTGGGGGCGGCTACTGGATTACGAGAAACTGCTCTATCCGCAGCATCGTGACGAGTTCCCGTCGTGGGAAGAGTTGCTGGATCAGAATCGCAACGAACTCGCGAAACGCGCGACGATGTTGCTCGCGACGAGCGATTACGCAGCGGATCGTGTCAAGGAACACTGGCGGCGACTGATCGCTAACGCAGACGGTGCGTTGGTCTCGGCGAAAGATGGATACGGCGACCTTATCAGCGGAGACTCCGATGCGAAATGATCGCGAAGACGACACGACGCGAATCGACGACCTGCTCAGCGAACTCAACGTGATCGCGACCAAATGCGACCACTACGACTACGGGCTGCCGCTGTTCAACGACGAGTACCTCACGCAGATGCGCGACGCCGTCCGCGAGGCGTTCAAACGCGAACGCGAAGTCGCAGCGGAGGCGTTAACGTGACCGACGACGAGAAGAAGCGTCTCCTGCGTCTGATCCTCGACTTCGCTGATCGCAAGTACCGCGAAGGAAGCGCCGACGGACTCGGAGACAGGCCGCTCTCGAAGCAGAGACGTGACGAAGCGGAGAAACTCTTGGCGAAAATCCGCGAGGCGATGAAGTGACGCAGGCGATACGACAGCGGAGACGAGACGGAAGCGTCTACTTAGACGCCGTGCACGAAGTGGTGGGGGAGGCTGATGATGGGTCTCGTAAACGAGGATCTTCAATGTGGCAACCTTACGACCCGCGAGACAGCGGAATCGTCGCTCTCGAAAAGTGGCTGCGGAAGCACTACCGCTTCGAGATTGTCAACGGCGGCAACTTCGACACCTGCACGGCGACAGTTGTTAAGCTGCGGGGCGGCACGCGAAAAGTCGAGGTCGATTATTCCGAGTTAGTGCGGTGGAGTCCAGACGAGTCTCACGGTGACGACTACTTTCCGACGGTGGACGACCTGCTCAAAGAGGCGATTCGCCGCTGGCACGCGGATACGACGGTCAAGCGGTTCAGCGCCACGGTTAAGTATCGCACTGACCCAATGCCCGTGTGGGAGTCGGGGACGGCGATTATGCTCTACGACACCGTTAGCGAGTCCGAAGTTGCCGCCGCCGTGTACGCCGAGTTCGGAGAGGCGGCGAGTATTCACGCAATGCGAGAGTATTTCACGCGAGGAGAGGGGTGATGGGCTGGAAATCGACGATCACTTTGACTCGGCAGCGGTGCGAAGACGCGATCCGCTGCGAACTCGACGTGACGAAGCTGAGCGACCGCGACCTGGGCAGTCTGCTCGAATTGATTCGCGGCGGCGAGTACCACGGGCACAATTACCTGATCGGCAACTACGACGAGGAGGACGAGTATGGCAGTCAGCAGCGACGTTATTAAAGCGGCGACGTGGATTCGCGATAGTCTGGATCGGAGCGGATGCTTCACGTCGTGGGACGACGCTGTGAGGCTCCTCGCGGAAGCCGTGCTGAAGTCGCAGCGAGACGACGACGACGTCCTCGCAACCGAGGCGTGGATTCGCGAAGTCATACCGCCTACTCCTGCCCGCGAGGGATACGGCGGTGTCGGAAGCGATCTCGGTGAGATAACTTGGCGGCGAGGCAACTTCGGATTCTATGTGTGGATAAACGCTGACACTGTCCCGTTCGAGCGAATGACTCGTAGGCAGTTTCGTTCGCTCGCGACTGGATTCGGCGTTGACCTCTCGGAGGCGAAATGAACAGCGACGTTATTGACGCGGCGAGGGTCGCGGACGCGGTGTTGAAGTCGCGACGCGAGCGGGTGAGGGGTCTGATCCTCGCCGAGGGTTACGTCGAGGGCAAGGTCACGTTTTCGACGCAGGCCGAGTTCGACGCCTTCGCGAGCGGCCTCTATCGCGGCAGCGACTTGTACGGAGCGGGGAGTTGCAGCCTATACACGCTCAAGGATCTCGACGATCCGTCGCTCGGAGACCGCGAGAAGCGACTGATCCGGGAACACCTGGGCGGCGAGGGCGCGAGATGAGACGCGAGGCGGTGAACGCGGATCACCCCATCATCAGCCTCCCCCACCACCCCGTGCATTTACGAGGAGTTTTCGTGAGTGAGCGAGAACGGGCTATCGAGTTTTTCGCTTCGCTGTTTTCGCAGTGCCCGCGCGACTCGATCGTCGCTTTACTCGACGCCGCTGATTCGCCGCCTCGCGCCGAACCGCTGCGGCCGTCGGTCGATCCGGCTCAATATGCCGATGCCAATAGTCCTCCGCGACGATCAGTCGAAGCGTCTGCTCAACTAGCGACGTAGATTGCGTTAAGTCTAAGAGTGCCTCGCGCCCGTCGTCTCTCGGCTTGTAGTCGAGAAACGCGGGCGTTTTCGTTTTCCGGTTGTTGCCGAGCGGTCGCCGGTAGAGAATCCGCACCGTCCGCGTCAGGTCGCGGTCGCGGAAGCGGATCTGCGCGAGCGCCGCCTCGCGGCAGCCGCTCTTCACGAACAGGCAGTCGATCCGCGTCACGAGCCGCCTGATTAGCGTCCGCAGCCGCAGTCGCAGGTCGTCCGAGTTGCCGCCGCGTTTCAGGGCTTCGATCAGGCCGTGACACTGGCCGAGGGACTCCGACGCCGGACTCACCTCTTGGAGTTTCGCGGCTTCGAGCAGCTTCTCGATTTCGGCCCGCGACTTGTCGAGCTTACTCGCCGCCGCGTGGAGTGCTTTCGCCGTCGGGTCGGCGGCGATCGCGTCGGCGAGTACCGCGATCTTCTCGTCGATCTCTTCGAGTCGGAACGACAGCGTCGCGACCGAATTCGCCGCGTCGAGGACGACGGTCGGCTGCTCGATATCGGCCGGCGTCACCTCTTTCAGCGTCGCCAGGAGCGCCTCCTCGAAGGCGTCGATCGGGAAGCTCATCCTCCGCGCGGTCGCGGCGAGCGTGTTCGCGTTCACGAACCGTCGGATCGCGCCGCGTGTCGCCGCCCGCGCGGTGTAGTAGATCGCGTCGCCGTCGAACGCCGAGTAGAGCAGCCCCGTGAACAGGTTCACCGGCCCACGACTCGGCCTGCCGGGGTAACTCTTTCGCTGCTTCAGCCCCGCGTTCGCGACGAGGTACTGCTCTTCGGTGACGACGGCCGGGTAGTAGTCGCGGATCGGATCGCCGATCGGACTGCCCGCCTTCGTCGGCTGGTATTCGCCGAGCGTCGTCCGCTCGGTGAGGATCAGATAGAGCGTCCGTCGGTTCCACCCCTTCGCCCGCCAGAACGGGGAGCGATTCTCCTCGCGCAGCCTCTTGGCGATTCTCCCCACGCCCCAGCCGTCGCCCGCCAGCTCGAAGATCCGCCGAACCGTGTCCGCTTTGTCGGGGATCAGTTCGTAGCGGTCGCCGACGCGACGCAACCACTTCGGGCAGCTCGCGCTCACGGCCTTTCCCGTCGCCCGCGCCGCCGCTCGCTTGGCGTCCCACGCCGCGCCGACGCGGATCGACTTCATCTGCGATTCGGAGTTGCCGCGACTCAGCTCGACGATCGCGATAATCAACTTGATCGGGTCCGTGTCGCCGTCGTAGATCACCTCGGTCGGGAACAGTTGGACGACGCGGATCTCGGCTTCGAGGAGGCCGAGCAGCAGCTTCAACGCCTTCTTCACCTCCTCGCGGCTGAGGCGGTCGAGCGACTCGACGATCAGATAGGAGCCTCGCGGCACTCGACCGCTCTGCACCAGCGACAGGAAGTGGCCGAGCGCCGTCGTGTCGTCGCGGTGCTTCCCCTTGAACCCGCTCACGCCCGCGTCAACCATTCGCAGCGACTCATCGAGCCGCAGCGAGTGGCGAGTGAGAAACGCACGCAGTGCCTCGTCCTGTCGCCGCAGCGAGTCGCCTTTGCCCTGCTCCGGTGACGAGAAACGCTGATAGGAGTAGGCAAGGGGAGTGGGCGGCACGGCGAATCCTCCGCTGAGTGAGAGCGGGGAGTAACGTAGCGTAAACTGTCGGAATAGTCTAGCTCAGGCACCTGAGTTGCACAATTAGCGGCTTCAACGAACGCATAGAAAATCCCCCACGATTCCAAGCCACGAGGCGAGGAGTCACGGGAGATTCGGCGTTTCGCGGCATTACTTCGCGGCCGACCAGTCGATCGCGAGAGCGTTGTTAGACACCTCGCTGACTTCGTAGCCGGCGTTGATAAGCAGGGGCCGCAACTCGGCGAAGACTCGCGAGGTTAGTCCCGGAACGTTGTAGTCGTCGATTCCGATCGACCACGGCACAACGACGGTACAGTAGTGCCCCCGCTCCGCTTCCCGTTCGATGTACTCGCGAAGTTTCACCATCGCGTTCGCGGCGATCTCGCGGTAGTCGCGGGCGGCGTTCGTCTTATCCGCGAGAAGGCGGAGCCGTGACGCCGGCGACGGCTTCGAGATCGGTTTCGACCAGAGACCTAGCATTGTCGATCCTCGTAAATGCACACTAAGGTGGGGGATCTCGACCAGTAGTTTGTCGCGGCGATCAGCGGTCCCTTGTTCTCGATCTGGATCACGGTGAGTCTCCGGTTCGGGTTACTCGTCGCCCTCGGCGGCGAAGCGGCGACGCAGTTTCGACGCGAGTTTCTCGACGCCCGCCTCGTTGTAGTCCCAACAGCAGTCGTCCGCGTCCCAATAGACGAGGTCGTGGAGCAGTTGCCACAGTTCGCACTCCCTCGCCCACGGCTCGCTCTCGGAGCCGCCGTCGCGGGTGATTTCGGGCGAGTCGATGTAGATCCGAATGCCGAGCTTCTCGCCGAGCGAGTCAGCGGCCCCAATGTAGGCGTCCGCGAAGTCTTCGACGAAAGCGTCGAACGCTTCGCCTTCGTCGTCGATCTCGTGGTACTCGGCGAAGGCGGTTTCGTCGCCGCCGTGTCCTTGAAGCAGATCGAACGAGGCGTCGAGGAGGATCGTCACGTCGGTCATGGTGTGTTCGGCGGTCATTTCGCGAATCTCCGGTTAGGGGGTGAGTTACCGAATCCCGACGTACTTCTGACGCTCGCCGTCCCACACTTTGACGGTCGCCGACCACGCAGTAACGTCAGGCAGCAGGATCGCGTATTCGCCACGACCTTCACCCTGTAGCGTGACGCGACCGCGACTCTGCGCGGCCCAGGACAGGGCGGAGCGAATCGCGGCTTCGATCCCACGCTTCGACGCGGCGGTCAGCGTGTACTCAACGTTGCCGCTGGACCGGCGAACTTCGGCTCGGTACTTCGGCTGCTTGGCGGCGGTCATTTCGCGAATCTCCGGGAGGGTGATGGTTCTATGATAACCGCCGCCGAACCGAAGTCAAGCGGCGTTTTCGATTCTGTGGCGATAAATCGGATTCGGCGTCTACGCCCCCTCCCATCAGCCTCCCCCACCACTTCGTGCATTTACGGTTCGGCAACGTCAGCGGGGTATTCAATCTTCACGTCGCGTCTCCTTCGGGCTGGTAGCCGGTCGCTTCGCTCAGGGTCCGCTTCGCCCAGGCTCGGCGTTCTCGTAGCGAAGCGCGGGCGTAGGCGTCCATTAACCAGAGCCGACAGTTCACGGGGTCGAATCGATCTCGTTGCCGCGTCCCTCTCCACTTCGTGTCGGGTACGAGCATTGCTCGAAACCATCCCGACGCGACAAGGCAGCGAGGCGAGAATCGTTCGTTAACTCCGAGCAGTCCGTCGTCCCAATATCCGCCGTCGAAAGCGTTGTTCGCATTGCCCGTTTTCCCGCCCGCGACGAGGATCGACAGCGCCTCGCCGCGTAAACGCTGCGTCTCGTCTTCCTGTTCGAGCAGCCAGTCGGCGTAGGCTGCCATTGCCGCGAGGTCGGTGTAGTCGGCTCGCATTGCGGCGGTCATAATCTCGTCCACGCGGCACCTCGTTAAGCGGCGGATCGAAGCTGCGTCACTTCCAGGCGGTTGTCGAGGTCGTAGTAGTCGCTGCCGCAGAACTCCGCGTCGATCTCGACTCCGAGCGCGGCGTAAGAGTCGCGGACCATCTCGTCGAATCGCAGTTCGGCCTCGACGAACTCGTTCCAGTACCGCTGCTCGGCCTCGGCCGCGTCGAGTTCGCGTTGCTGCCGATCCGCGTCGCAGTCAGCGTAGAAACTCGCCGTGCACGAAGTGGTGGGGGAGGCTGATATGGGGGCGGAAACGAATTCACAGAGAATCGTGAACTCGACGAGCGACCCCTCTTCGCCGAGTTCGACGCGGAGCGGCGGGCCGCTGCGTAGATCGGACTCGACGTTGAAGATCCAGTAGCCGTTAACCTCGCCGTCGATCACGGCGAAGCTGCGGTCGCTGCGGTACGCCGTCGCTTCGAGGACGTAGCCGAGATCCTGTAGACGGTCGAGGAACTCCCACTCCGCGAGGGGGAGGAAGAGGCCGTTGAACGAGTCGATGCGTTTCATTGTTATCTCTCGTGGATATCTTTAGCGATGTTGGTCGGTTTGATCCGACAGGTGTGGTTGTCTCCCTGCAACACATAGGTGTCGAACGCTCGCCCGAATCGCGTTTCGATTCGAGGACCGCTCGGAATCGGCTTCCGCGTCTTCTTCGCTCGTTTTCCTTTCAGTTTCTTCATTTTGCTGCTCCGTGAAGGTTAGTAGTCGCGGTCGCTGCGGTTCAGCCAGATCGTCTCCCCGCAGCCGGGATTCGGGCAATCGGCGGCGAGAACCTCGTCGTAGACCGGCCCGGTCGCGCACCAGTCGATCTCGACTTTGCGAAGATCCGCCTCGTCAAGCGTGCAGCGGATTTCGCAGCCGCAGCGTCGGCAAGTGCCGTAGCAGACGTTGACCATCTCGCGGCCGGGTTTCACGATTTCCATCGGGAGTCCTCGTAGCGTTCGATCCAGTAGGCGTCCGCGTCGCAGTCGCCGTAAATCAGGTCATCGAGTCGAGTCTGAAGCTGCGTGTCCGCGTCGCTGTAGTCGTCGCCGACCCAAACGATCGAGTCGTCGGAGCCGCGCCGCTCGACGAGGCGGTAACGGAACGGGGGAGAGAAGGTCATCGCGGAGTCCTCGTGTGAGTAGCGTGGATTCGCCCCCTCATCAGCCTCCCCCACCACTTCGTGCACGGCGTGTCGTTAGCTGGCGAGAGACGCAGCGGTTTCGGCTCGATACTGCTGCCACTCACGCAGTTGGTCGCACGTCATCGTTTGGAGCAGCGGCATCAAGAGCAGCGTCGCGACGAACAGGTCGGCGTCGCTTTTCAACACGAAGCGGGCGACTTCCATCTCGCCCTCGCCGGTCGTCTCGTGGACGTACCAGAGCGAGTTCGAGGTACTCTGCGTGACGCTGAGTTGACGCGGCTTTTCGACGGCGATCAGTTGCATAGCGGGTGTTCCTCTTGTCGCAGGTAGTTTCGCGGCGCGGTGTAACCGAGTCTGCGAGTCGCCGCCCTTCGCAGGTCGTAGTAGAGCCTCGCGCCGAGGACGTACTCTTTCGATCCCCAGGGCAGCGACTCGAAGCGGCAGCAGTCGGCCGCGTAGAGTTCGCCCGCCGCTTCGAGCCAGTCCGCGAGCCGCGACTTCGGCGACTCGTGGATCAGCGTGGCGTTCCAGCCGGCGGCAATGAGGAGGTCGAGGAGACGCTCGGCGTCGAGTGTCGTGTCTTCAGCATTCACGCGGCGACTCGCGACGGCTTCGGATTCGACTCTGCGGCAGTCTACGCGACTCTTCGGCGGCGGTCAAGTCTGAAATCCGATTTCCGATTCTCTCGATTCCGTCTTGACTCTCTGGCGGCGGCGGTTACTATGCGTGTACTGAGCCACTCGGAGCACTGCGATGGGACGCCGCATCATTCGCGATTACCTGCCCGCCGGTCTGGAAGTCACCGTTCGCACGCCGAGCGGTAAAGTGCTGCGGCACAAACTCCGCGAGGACGTGTCGGTGTCGCCGCACTCGGATCGCGTCGCGGCCGATCCGCTGTCTACGCGGCTGCGAGGAGACCCCTTGTCGAAGCCCAGCGACGCGGATCCTCTGCGGGATCGCGTTACGGTGCACAAGGGCTACGAAATCTTCTACTCCGCTGACTACGGCGTCGTCGAAACCGAGTTCGAGGAGTTCTGCGACTGCGGCGGGAAGGGACGCATTGAGCAGATCTTCTACGGGCCGTACCGGAACACGTCGTATCGCGTCCGCTGCTCGAAGGTGTGCAAGTTCGTTCCGAAACGGAAGCGGAGATAATCGCCGAGAGTAGTAAACGCCGTGCACGAAGTGGTGGGGGAGGCTGATGGGGGGCTGATCCTCGCCACGTCTCGTTTGCTGCAAAACCTTACTTCTGAGGGTAACATGGAGATTCTGACCTTTCTCTTTCTGCTCGCGTCCGTGTTCCTGGGAACCATCTTCGCGAAGTGTGCGGTTGACGACCCGCCGCCGCGACTACGACGGTGTCCGAACGCGGCACTACTCGTCTTCGGCTTCGTAGTCGGCGCTCTGTGGCCGGTGACGCTACCGATCGCGTACTGGCGGGAGATCGGAAGCTGCTTCATCGTTGCGGCGGTGTGGCTCGTGTCGAAGCCGCGAGTGGAGGGCGACTCTTGATCTACACGGTGAAAGACGCGGACGCCGCGATTCGCCGCAGTCCGCAGAGCCTCGAAGAGTTGAGCAAAGCGGCGGATCTGCTGATCGAACTCGGCGACCCGCGAGGCGAGGATTTCGCGGCCTGCCTCGACGGGCGGCTCGGAGCGGAAGCGTTAATGCGTCGTTATCCCGCGTGCGTGAGTGCAATGTTCGTCGCGGCGTTGAAGATCGCGAGGGTGGTAGTTCCGTGCCCTAGCTGCTGGGGGAGCGGTCGGAGCTACTTCGTCGAAGGGCCGGCAACTTTCAGAGTCGAGCAGTGTCAAGAGTGCGAAGAGTCCGTTGAAGTCGGTGACGATCCCGCAGCTCTCGCCGCCGCGTTGCGTCTCCTTGCCGAGTGCGGGAAGACGGGAACGTCGTATTCGCCGATTTACACCGAAAAGACCGGGTACTGGCCACCCAACTACGCGGTCGGGCATAGGCCGTGGCCTGAAGACAGCACGGTTGCAGACTCTTGGTTTCGTGCGATGTGCGATCTATCGACACGCAGATTAAACGACGCCGTTAACGGACGATTCACGTTGATGATCGCCTACGCGAAAGCGGACGCGGCGACTCGTGAACGCTGGCGAGACGAGACGACGCGAATCGCGGCGATGCAGAGCGGCGGCGTGGATCACCCCTCATCAGCCTCCCCCACCACAACGTGCATTTACGAGGAGAGTCGATGCGAGTGACAACGGGTCGGTTCGAGAACGCCGTTAGCGTCGCTGAGCCGCCGGGCTACGCTTGGCGAGACTTCGTCCCCGCCGAGGTCGCGGATCGTCTGCTCGCGGCCGTTCTCGGAGCGAAAGAGACGATCTTCGCGTTAACGATCAACATCGGCGACGAGAACGTTCGCGACTTCGCCTACGGAGTGGTTAAGCGTCTCGACGCGGAGATCGCGGCGACGCAGAAGTAGAAACGAAAAAACGCCTCGACCCGCTCGCCGAAGCGAATGGATCGAGGCGTTTTCGTGGCGTTGAGTTACAGTTAAACTTCTAATCCGAGTCTACGAGGTGCCGTGTGGGATACCGCGAGTTGTTGACGTGGGCGGCGTGGAAGCGAGAGTACACGCAGCTCCTCGCCCGGTGCGACGACTACACCGAGGCCGAGATCGAGCGGGAGATTAAGCGCATCTGCCGCGAGTTGGAGATCAGTCGCGATCAGTTCGAGGCGTGGCAGTTGGAAGTGGATTAAGCGTCTCGTTCTCGCCCCCGTTCTCGTTGAATCTGCTCTTCGATTTCGAGGAAGTCACGGACGAAGCCGCTTCGCAGTTGATCCTCGCGAGTCGCCTTTAGGACGGTGACTCCGGGAGTATTCGCGTGATCGGCCGCGAATTCCGCGAACGGGTTCGGCCTCACTCGCAGGTTACTCTGATACTCGTCGCCAGCGAGAACGATCTTCCCGTTCTTTCCGACGCGAGTCGCGAGGCAGACGAGTTGTTGGCGACTGGCGACGTTCGAGGCTTCGTCGCAAACGAGAACGGCGTCTTTGATCGTTCTACCCTGTAGCGTTCCAATGTCGGCTATCTCGATTTTAGCGCCGAGTTTGGCGAACGTGGCGTTGGTAAACGAGTCCATCGCGTCGCCGAGGGAACTCATATACGGGGCCATTTTCTCAATCAGGCTCCCTTCGAGGTAGCCGATTGACGGGCCGCACGGAACAGGCGGTCGCGTGACCACGATCTTGCGAATTCGCTCGTTGAGGAGATCTTGGAGAGCCTCTCCCATCGCTCCCGAAGTTTTACCCGTTCCCGCTTCGCCCGTGAGCAGGATGACGTGACTGTCTCGCCAGACGCGGCGAAGTTCCCGCTGCAAACGGTTCTTCGGCTCGTAGTTCGAGACGAGGGGCGGAGTCGCCACCGATCCGTCGGTGGCAGGAAGAAGACCGCCGCGTAACTGCTTGGCCATTCGAGGCTCCGCAGTGAGAGGAAGTTGTTGAGTCTAGAAAACTCGGATTCGACGCTTGACTTGTGTTTCGACTCCGCTAAGATGCCTGTATCACCGGAGACGAACGATGACCTCGCAAGACGCCAAACTCGCTGTCGGTCGCACTGTTCATCACGCCGACAAGTACGGCGGCGGGCACGGTAACGCGATTCTGCTCCGCGCCTCGCGGCTCGGCTGTCGAATCTGCGTCTGGGGCGGGCCGAGCGGCGACAAGAAGTACGAGTTCACCGTCCCGGCGTCGGAACTGACGCTCGGTCACAAACAAGGGAAGTGAAATGCTTGATCCAGATACGAGAATCGATCACTTGATGGCGGCGGCGATTGCCAAGTGGGGCGTCGCTGCCGTGTTGGAGCAACTGTTCCTCCACGTCACGTTCACCTCGCGTTACGGCCCGCCGAATCTGTTCGAGCGAGTCGAGGCTGTCGGGCGAAAACTTCTCGATGCTATGAACTTGATTCGCGCCCTCGAAACGATGGAGGTTCAGAGTGAAACCGCTAACTAAACGAGAGACGAAAGAGTTGACGGAACTGGTCGGGATGATGAAAGCTCAGGTGGACCTTTCACGAGACGACGCGGCGGCGATTGCGTCGATCGTAGAAGCCGCGAAGGATGGCGACTTCCTTAAAGCTCGCTACCTGTTCCGCGACGCGGATACTGCCGTCCGAGAATACTTCGGGCCAGTGGCAGACAAGTGGCTCGCCGACGCCGACGAGACCGAGACGTTTGCGGAGACGTTTACCGCCTCGATCTACGTCGGCAGCAAAGTCGGGTACTCCGATAAGGTCAGTGACGGGTATCATCGAACCTGTTACACCGTCAAACAGTTCTGCGACGAAGTCGGATGGTGTGTCACCGTCGAGACGTTAACCTTTTGCTACACAAGCGACGGTAAAACGGGCGACGGCTTTGAATGCGGTCATCGCATCGGCATCATTCAGTATCCGCGATTTCGCGAAGAGGTCGCGGAGATTAGACGCCGAACGATGGAACTCGCTCGACGACTTCGCGAAGATACAGAACAGCAACGGGTGACAGTAGTCTTCTCGGACTTTACCGTCACCCTCGGCGGCGACTCGTGATCGTCACTTCACCGGCGTCAGTCCAATTTTCGTAACCAACTTCGCCTCGTAGCCGCCCGGCGGAATTTCTTCCGGCGGGTCGCTGCATTCGACGGCGAGTGGATACTTCGCCAAGTCAGCGGCGACGTGCATAAACACGACCAGCGTCCCCTTCTCCTTTAACGCTTCGCCGATCTCGTCGAGGCTCAGACGCGGCGCTTTTCGGTCGGCCGGCGGCGAATCGCCACTCTTCGCCGGGAAGAGGTCGAACTTGAGACGCTCGAAGCCGCCCTTCTTCAGCTTCTCCTTACCCTTCTCGTTGAGGTCGCTCTCGTCGATCGAAATGCCGTCCTTCGGCGGCGGCTGCGGAGTCGGCGGATCGACCGGCTTCGAGTCGCCTTTGAGCTTCGCCGCGTCGGGCAGTCCGTGGCCGTAGAACGTGTCGCGGCCTTTGATGCCGAGATCCTTCGAGTTCTTGGCGAGCCACTGCTTGAAGGCGGCGGGCCGCTGCTTCTTCGGGATCGCCTGATTCGCCTCGACCCAGAGAGCCGCGACGCCCGCGACGTTGGGCGTGGCCATTGAAGTCCCGCTCAGGTCCGCGAACAGGCCGTCGCCGGGGCCGGGGTACGTCGAGCGGACGTTAACGCCGGGTCCGACGGCCTCGACCTTCGGGCCGGTGCAGCTAAACGACGCGAGCTTCAGCCCCACGTCCACGGCCCCGATTGCGATCGGAAACGGGTACGCGGCGGGGTGATTCACGTTGCGGTTGTTGCCGTCGTTGCCCGCCGCCGCGACCACGATCACGCCTTCGTCCTCGGCCGCTTTCAGGCCGACGGGGATGAAATCGTCCGCCCCCGCCCCGCCGAGACTCATGGAGATCACGTCCACTCTCCACTCGCGGGTGGCGTGCAGGATGCCGTCGCGAATCCAATCGACGCGCCCGCTGCCCTGATCGCTGAGCACTTTGCCCGCGTACAGGTCGCAGTCGTAGGCGACGCCGACGAGACCCCAGCCGTTCTTGCGCGCGCCAATAGATCCCATGCAATGCGTGCCGTGGCCGTGGCCGTCGCCGATCGCGGTGCCGCCGGTGAAGTCGCGACCGCCTTTGATGCCGTCCTTCAGGTCGCGGTGCGTCGAGCCGGCGGCGGTGTCGAGGACCGCCACTCTCACGCCTTTGCCGGTGAGACCCTGCTCCCAGGCGGCGGCGGCGTTCAACGACTTGACCGACCAGTCGATCGCGTCCTCGCCGACCTGGGAGACGAGCTTCTCCGCGTGGAGAACGTCTTCGACCTTCTCGCCGTCGGGCAGCCCGATCACGGGGATCTTCTTGCCGCTCGGATCGTCGGTCAGATTGTGCGGCGGTTTAATCGGGGCTGGCTGCGAGGCGACGAACCCCGCGATCGCGACCAGCATCGCCGCGCAGAGGAAACGGTTCATTGTGAGGTGCCTGTAAGTAAAGGGCGAAGTGAGCCGTCAGCGTTACTTCTTCGCTTCGGCGAGTTTGATCTGCACGTCCTGCTTCTTGCGGATCTCGTCGAGCATCCGTTCCAACTCGTCGATCTTCTTGAAAGCGTCGTCCACCTTCCGGCTCGCCTCGCCGAGCCGCGCCAGTGCGTCGGTCGCGCGATTCGCGGGCACGGTTAGGTCGTAGCCGACGAACGCCAGGAGCAGGAGGACGTAGCGGATCGCCTGACGCGGGTTCTCGACGATCCACTGATACCACTTCGACGCGGCGGTCTCATCGACTTTCGGCGCGGGAGTTTCGGACACGGGGCACCTCGCGGTTAAGAGCGGAGTTTCTTGATCGCGGCGATGATTTCGAGCACGATTTTGATAATGGCGACGACTTCGGCGATACCTTTGACGCCGACCTTATCGATCAGCGGGCGCAGTTCTGCGGCCTGGGACAGCAGCGCGACGAGCGGATCTTTGCCGTCGAGTTCGATTTCGTAGCCCATTGGAGACCTCGTAAATGAGTTGCACACGGTGGTGGGGGAGGCTGATAGGAGGGGAGTAGACGCGGCGATTAACGACTCGTCTACGACCCCCATCATCAACCTCCCCCACCACTTCGTGCACGGCGTTAAACGGATTGGAGAGTTTTCGCGAGAACTTTGAGCGTGTTGCCGCTCGACGCGAACTGAGCGGCGCTGCCGAGATTGACGGGGACGAGAAGCACTTTGAAGTGACCGGCCGGCAGCTTCGCTTCGAGGACGAGGCGCTGCGCGGTCGTCACGCCGGCGGGGAAGAACGTCAGATCCGGCTGTCGCTTGGGAATCGTCGCCGAGGAGCCGTCCTCGAAGTTGGTCCCGTCGATGGACCGCAGCAGGTAGATGTTGATCGCCCCGGCGACGCTGATCGTCGAAGTCGCGGCGAGGTACAGCTCGAACTCGCCCAGCGTGTAGCCGCCGAGGTTCGACGTGCCGCCGCCTTGCAGGTTGTTGAACACGCCGCTCGACCCGCCGACGCTGCTGACCGCGCCGGTCCCGGTCGCGAGCGAGTTCAGTTCGGTCGTCATCAGCGTGACGGCCGACGCCTGCGGCAGATAGGTAGTAGTTGCCATGAATCTCTGGGGTTAGATGTCGGTTACGTCGCCCATATCGCTCGCCGCCGTTACGAGCGTGCCGCTGTCGTCAACGGTCACGGCGTAGGCGGTCCCGTTCGGCGACACGAGGATGACCTGCTGAACCGTGACCGTGCCGCCTTTGATGCGGTCGGCGTAGACGGTTCGCAGAGTCGGCGCGGTGTAAGTCTGAGTCGCTGTCTCTTCGATGCCGCCGGTCTCAACGGATCGAAGTTCAATGGGCGGCGGCGGCGGAGATGTTGGCGATGTCGGTGGTGGTGGCGGCGAAGTCGGCGGTAATGGGGGATCGGACGGACTCGTGGGGGGAGTGGTTGGGCTTGGGGTGGACGAAGGGGCTGACGCAGGCGTGTACCCGACGAACAGTCCCCCACGATAATGAACGGCGTCTGCCGCAGTGATGTACACGTCGGCGTCTTGCCCGACGTATTGATAGATTCCCCCCGTACCCCCTGTGGTGTCCGTGCGTAGTACACTGAACGAAGCGTCGCCGCCGTAGCCGTAGTACCCCGCCATCACGGTTGGAGTCGTGCTTTGAACAGGCAGCCAGCCCCAATCGTGTCCGGCCGCAGTTACCAGCGTGACGGCGCTAGTCCCTCCGGAGTAATCGGGGAAGTTGAACTGTGGAAAAATACTAAGGGAGGCGAGATACGCTTCCGGCATCTGTCCGGGGCGAGGGCTACTAAGCGGCCCGTACTTGGTTGCCCTAAGATCACCCGACCCGTAAACATTCCCGAAAGAGACCCCTGGAACGTAGCTGTCGTAAGTGACCCAGGAGTAGGGCGTGTCGTAGCCGTTGGTCAACTCGTTCATCGTCCACCAAGCTCGACTATACTTGATCCCGTCGAACTCTTGGAGGGTCTTGTTAACAACGCCTGTCTGAAGGGGGGAAGCGTCGTACACACTTAGGAGCTGTCTAGCCCCCACCCCATCGGGACCGAAATTGACCCCTTGAATCAGGTCGGCGATGATTTTCGTCGTCGGTGTGACGTTGTCCGAGCCGTCGCTGTTGACCGTCTGAAGGGAGCCGGCAGCCGCTGCGTCGCTGCCTCGCGAGAAGCCGACTTCGAGCGGCGGAGCGTACCATCGCGTCGCGTGCTCGCTAGTCGAAATCGTGAACTCGACGCTGCCCCAGCAGGCGTTTGGCGTCACGGCGCAGAACCGCGCCATCGCGCGCTGGTCGTAGCCGGCGAGCTGCCAGTTGTACCAGTCCGTCGCGACCTTCTGAGCCTCCACCAGCGACAGACTCGTCGCATCGACGTGCAACGTCGCCGTGTGGCCGCTGCGCCCCGTCACGCTGCTGTAGTCGGTGAGCGAGAGCGACGATAACGTCACGTCCCGGTTCGTCGCCGCTCCGCGAACGCGGAGAGTCGCCGGCACCACTTTTCGCAGATCGACCGTTTCCGCCGAGCCGCCGCCCTGCCGACGGTAGTCGCCGATATCGTTGTAGTTGACTTCGAGAGCCGCCGCGATCACCGCCGAGTCGTAGTCTTGCAGCGTCACCGACCCGTCGAAGCCGAGGACGACGCGGCGACCCGTCGAGTGCGCGACCGCGTCGAGCAGGTACGGCAGCGGCGCGGCGGTCAGCGACGACCACCGGCTGCTCGGCGCGGCGTAGCCGGTGAAGCTGCCGGCTACGGTGATCGTCTCGCCGAGAGCCGTTTCGAGGGCGGTGACGAGGCCGCTCCACGTCGTCAGCGTGCCGCTCAGTCCGGGCGACTTCTGCCACCACGACCAACGTTTATCGACGAGGGTAATGAGGTAGAGCCGATCCGCGTTCGCGCTGTCGCCGAGGAGCGGCAGCGGCGGCAGCATTAGCAGGTTGGTCGTGACCGCAACGTCGCCGTCCTCGTTCGCGAGAACGAACGGAGCCGCGACGTAGCCGGCCGAGGAACTGCCCGCGAGCGTGACCAGGGCGGCGCGGATCGCGGTCAGCTTCGCTTCGTTCACGATAAACGACGCGCGGCCGAACGCCTGAGCGCCGATGCACGGGTAGAAGAACGTACCGAGCTTCCAGTTCGGCGGCGGCTGGATCGGCTGCGGAATCGGCAGTCCGAGCAGATCGGCGTCGGGATACTGGTGCTCGAATCGGTTCCACCGCCAGATCGGATCGACGCGCTCCAAGTAGTCCGAGAAATCTCCGGAGAGGACGGGAAGTTTCACGTCCGCGTAAGAGACGTAGGCGCTGCTCATCGGAGACTACTCGCTATGCACTAAGTGGTGGGGGAGGCTGATGAGGGGGCGAATCCACGCCTCGTTTAATCCGGCAGATAGGTGGTTAGATGCCTTGATCGTCGTAACTGTAGGACGGCAAACCTACTGTTTCGTGCTCGCAGACCTGTCGGCAAAGCTGCTTGAAGTATTCTTGCTCTAGGTCAAGTTTTATCCTGTTCACATCTTTATGTAGCCACTGAACGTTACCTGGGATGTAGCCCTTACTCGAATCGATACGATCAATGGAGGCTGTAGTTTTTCTGCGATCACTATCGACGTGAGTGGAAGTTATGTACAACGGTACGCCGGTTAAAGCGCATCGCTGCCCTTGTTGTTCGTACAGCGACTTGGCGTACTCCTCAGTGATTGTGAATTCAAGATTTCTGCTTTTGGCTCCTTTTTTGGTTCGTCTCCATAAAAAGTTCCACCCTCCCCTTCCTTTCGTCGGCTTCGCGCACGAGATACACGCACCTGTTTTTCCGTCAATGAGCGATTGAACAGAAGTGGTTTGGACTCTACCGCAATCGCATCTACACTCTACCAATCGAATTTTTCGGCTAAACGGCTCACCGATCACCGTCCACTTTCTGAACCTATCTCCTATTTTGACCGTGTGTTTTATACTGGCTTTGTGAACAGACGCGAATTGACATCGTTTACAGGACTGTGCGTTTCCGCTTCGGATATGCTTCGCCGACGCTTCGTACTCGTACCCGCAATCGCATCGCAGTTTAAGCCGAACGTCAGAGACTCTTGGTGCGTCTATCACGCCAGTAACGATTCTCGTTCCATAACGTTGACCCAACATCTTCTCGCCCGTTGTCATGTAGAATCTCTGCTGAGGTGTGGGTGATCCAGAGGGGTACTATCCCGTGTCTGCATCGCCCGAATACCAGGAGTTAGTCCGGCAGCGAGTTAACCCGAAGTCCGTAATGGACCTCGAAGAAGATCGTGCTGACGAGAGTTCCCGTCGCGCGTAGCGGGTCCGGCCGATTGGGATCTTCGACATCTAGAGCGGGGTGGAGCGGCTCCAAGAGCAGCGCGACCGGCGTGTCCTCGTCCGACATTAGCTGGCGAAAGAGCAGCGACTCGTAAACGGCTTCTTGCATCGCGAAGTGTCCGACCGCCTCCTCGCAGAGTGCCTCCAAGTCGGAGCCGTATTCGTCGATCGAACTCCGCGTGTAGATGTCGATCGCGACGATTCGCGTCACCGGCGTGGAGAGCCGCCCGCCGCCGTGTTCCGCCGCGACGAGGCCGTTCAGCGGACGAATCGCTAAATGCGACTCTTTCAACGGCTCGACTTCGTAGCCCGACTTCTTCTGAATCACGACTCGGTAAGCGTCGAGAGCCAAGTCCTCGACCAGCTTATCGCGGAGTCGCCGCAGGATCGTCGCAAACGGAGTGGTCTGAGAAGAGTATGCCACGGCTGATTCTCTGAGAATCGGATTTAGTTCTTGACTTCGGCTCGGAGTCGGCTAAGATGCTGGTGTCGAACGCGAAACTCAGCGGAGGCGAGACGATGATCGGCTTCTACACGCTCGACGCGATGCGAAAGGCGATCAAGGCGGCGGACGCAGTCTTCGTCTCCGCTCCGATCTGCGACGATCGATTTCCAGTTCAGATCTCGAAGGCGGCGGGGCTTCGGCTAGTGAGACAGATGGAGCAGTACGGCGTGATTATGCCGAGCGCTGAGAAAGATCGCCCGCTCGGTTACACGGACGACGAAGGCTCCGTGTTCATCGGATAAACCGCAAACTTCTCAACCGGAGACTGAGATGGAACTGCCGCCCAACGCCGTGAAGTTCGACCTCGGCCCGCTGCAACTCGTCTGTCAGCCGCAGGACGACGATTTCGTCCTCGTCGGCAAACTGATCGACGCGATGAAGGGCCGCGTCTGCGCCGCGATGCCGATCAAGTCGAGACGCTACCTCGATCGCCCGACGGCGAAGGCGGCACTCGTGATCGGCTTGGAAATGCTCGTCGAGAACCTGCGTAAACTCGCCTCGCGGATCGACGCCGAGCGGCGAATTCTATCCACGGAGAAAACGACATGAGGTGGTATCTAACCTACCAGACGATCTCGGAAGCCGCTGACGAGGGTCGGCTCCCGTTCTTCGCCTACACCGACTACCCAATCACCGAACTCGGAGATGCGCCGCTCACTTTAAACGCGATGCGTCGCGTCGAGGTCATCGATTTCGACACGAACAAGTACGCGACGGTCCTCGTTGAAGGAATCGAGACGCGAATCAAACTAGGCTATATCTTCACCATCGTTGAGGACACCAAGTGAAACTGCAAGAACTGCGCCCCGGTCACGTCGTGTGGCGGCTGACGACGATCCTCGCCGGCAACTCGAACCGCATCCGCCGCGAGAAGAAGGAGCGGATCCGGATCACCGCCGTCTCCTACCTCGAAGGCTACGTCGAGGCGTCGATCGACGGCGACCGAATCCGCCGCTACACCGCGTCCGACGTCGCGAAGTGGCAGCGACAAGAGCCGCTCTGCGCCGGCTGGCACAGTGACGGCTCGCGGCGGTCGCGAAAGGGGCAGCGGATTCTCGTCGGCTGAAACGCCGCGAAACTTCAACTTTTACTCGGAGAGATCCAGTGAACTCGAACCCGGTTAACGACGAGATCCGCGACTTGGCGGAAGCGATCGTCGCGTGGAGCGACGAGACCGAAACGGTGAGCCTCGGCTTCGTGACGATGATCCTCGTGGCGGTGTTCACCGTCGTGCCGCTGACCGCGATCGGCATCTTCTACGCGGTCCAGTTCCTTCTGACGCGGCAGGTGCAGTAAAAACTTTTCCTCGACCCGTTGACTTGGCTTCGGTGTCCGCTAAGATAGAGTCAACCCAAGAGGACACGACCGTGATTACGACCTTCTCCGAGCGGCTGCCCGACACGAAGTCTGCGAAGTACCGGGGCTACACGTTCACGCGGTGCGTCGGCTCGGCGTGCCGCTGCGACGCGAAGGTCGTCTACGACGCGAAGGGTAAGGGCAAGCGGAGCGAATACGCGGTGTCCGAGTTCCCCTGCGACTTCGCGGGTCGGGCGTTCCGCTTGGAGAAGGTCGGCGGCGAATCCTACGAAGTGCTCGTCGCGGATCGGCAGCGCGAGGATATCTGCGACTGCCCCGGATTCGTCCGCTACGGGAAGTGCAAACACCAAGAACTGATGCGCGAGATCGTCGCCAACAACCTGCTGCCGTCGCCACTGAGTTACGAAGGCAGCGACTACTCGAACGCGGAGATCGAATGAGTCCGCTCGACTGGATTCTGCTCGCCGCGATTCTCGTCGTGGCGGCACTCGGCTCGGCGGTAGCGGCGATTGTGCTGCTCGCGAAGAATCAGAAGTGAGTCGTTTACGCCCCCACTATCAGCCTCCCCCACCACAGTGTGCATTTACGAGGAGCCGACGTGTTAGTTGACATTCCCGCTCACTGCGTCGAGTACGCGATCCGTCTCGGCGACGAGTACGCCGCGATTCAGGAGCGCCTCAACTCGCAGGCGCACGATCTAAAGACGCAACAGTCCATCGCGCGCGAAGCGAAGGGCTGCTACGCCGAGTACCTGAAAGCGCTTGAGATTCTCGGTCACTGCGTCGTGAACGCCGCGACCCGTAAACGCGATGCACAAGGTGGTGGGGGAGACTGATGATAGGGGGCGTAAACGACACGACATACCACGAGACTCCTAACGTCTCGGCTCGGAGAGCGTCAATGTTCCCGCTTATGAAACTCGGCGACGACACACTGCTCGTCGCTCCAATGACCGCGTTCCATCGAAAACTCGGCGAAGTCACCCTCGATCCGGAGACTGTCGTCTGGAACCGCAGCGACTACTCGTTGCCTCGGCTCTGGAAAGTGAAGCACACGCAGTTCGTCAGCCTCTTGGAGTTCGCGGCGACACCGTTCTGCGATCTACACAACGTGACTCTCTACTCGAAGCGAGACGGCGACCGGCTGTTCTGGTCTTACTCCATCGACGCTCGGATAAGCGGCACTTGGACTCAGCTTGCGACAGGCGGAGTCGAGTTCGAGTCGGCGGCGGATGCAGCGACGGCTGGTGAAGAGACTCTCAAACTCATCCTGGGAATCCAATGATCCGAAACGGACGCCGCGTCGCGGCCAGCTACTACCAAGATGACGACGACTGCTACCCCCGCGATTACGTCGAGACGGTCTCGGCGGAGACGGCGAACTCGTTGTTCACGTCGCTGCGGAAGCTGCTCCGCTGCCGACGCCAATCGAACGCCACGCACACGACTCTTCACGTCCCGCTCGAACTGCTCGACGAGTGCGAGGAGTCGATCCAAGACGCCCTTTACGGAGGCTGAGTCGATGACGCCGCAACACTGCGATGAAGCCGAAGACGATCTCGACAGCGACGACAGCGTGACGGAGTATCGCATTGAAACCTGCCGCTGCGAGTCGCATTGCGACGATGACGCCGACGAGCGGAAGTTTTATGTCCCGCCCGCTGTTATGGGGCAGATCCTTCGGATTCTCGAATCCGGTAATTACGAATACACCTCGGAGGATTAACGATGCAACGTTTCGTGATCGAGACGCTGACGCTCTGCGACGGAATGTACGAAGTCCAAGTGTGGGAAGGGAGCAGCGGCGAAGTCGTGTGGCGAAAACTCGCCCTCGGCCCCGACGAGTTGGAGGTCGCTCGCGGTGAGGCGTGGCGTCACGCTCAGCGTATTCCCGACCCGAAGCAGCGGATTCGGCGTCACGTCGCCGAGGTGGTCAATGACGACTAAGCGTCAAGTTCGCGGCTACTACGGGATCGGCGTCGAGAACCTGAAGACGGAGCAGAACCTCGGCTCTCTGTGGCGGTCGGCTCACGCACTCGGCGCGGCGTTTATCTTCACGATCGGACGCCGCTACCGGGTGCAGCCGAGTGACACGAGCGTCGCGTATCGGAATCTGCCGCTGTTCCAGTACGACGGCTTCGACGACTTCTACGCGAATCTGCCGCGTGGCTGTCAACTCGTCGGCGTCGAGTACCCGCACGATGACGCGGCCGAGTTACCGCAGTTCACGCACCCGCAGCGGGCCGTTTACCTGCTCGGCGGTGAGGACTGCGGGCTGTCGAAGCGGGCGATGGAGAAGTGTCACCGGATCGCCTACATTCCTTGCGACTTCTGCCTGAACGTCGCGGTCGCGGGGAGTGTCGTCCTCTACGATCGGATCTCGAAAAAGGGAGGTTACTAATGCCGGCACCATCTGACGTGACGATCTGTTGCGACTTCAAGAAGTTTTCGGTTCCGGTCCACGACCGTTTCGCGGAACTGTCGAAGGGCGAGCTGTTCGTCGCCGACGTTGACGACCTGTTCGAGCGGTATCTCGCGGCGTTTCCGGCCGGGACGAATCCGATCTTCCGCGAACGGACGACGCACGACTGTCAGTGCTGCAAGCAGTTCATTCGGCGGCTCGGTCGCGTCGTCGCGATTCGCGGCGGCGTCGTCAAAACCGTCTGGGGCGATCTCGACCTGCCGAGTCCGTACCGCGAGGTGGCGGCGGCTCTCGACGCGGCGGTGAAAGCGGCCCCGATCCGATCCGTCTTCCGCACGAAAGAGCGGGAGAGCGGCACCGCGTACAACTACGACCCGAAGACAAACGAGCGGTACGACCACTTCCACGGTCGCGTCGCGGATCGGCACTACGCGAAGGATGCGGAGACGAAACGGGGCGAACGCGACGCCGTGTTTCAAGTGTTGAAGCGAGGGCTGACCGAGCTGAAACTTGCCGACTTGGAGGCGGTCGCGGAGCTGATCCAGAGCAACGGGCTGTATCGCGGCGAGGAACACCGCGAGGCGGTCAAAGGCTTCGCTCAGTTGATCCGCAGCTACCTCGCGGCCGGATCGTGTGACCTGTTCGTCTGGGAGAACCTCGACCACCGCTTCTCGCGGTTCCGCAACACCGTGATCGGCACGCTGCTCGTCGAGCTGGCGGAGGGTAAGGACTTCGACGCTGCGGTGCGGGCGTTCGAGTCGAAAGTCGCGCCGGCGAACTACAAGCGGCCGACCGCCGTGATTACGCAGTCGATGGTCAACGCCGCCCTGGAAACGCTGACGAAGCTCGGCCTCGGCGGGGCGATTCAGCGGCGGTACGCGAGGCTGAGCGACGTGTCGGTGAACGACGTGCTGTTCGTCGATAACGACGTGAAGGGGAAAATGAAGGACGGCATCGCGGCTCTGCTCGAAGAGAGCGTCAAGCGGCCGGCTCCCGATCTGAAGCGGGCGGTGTCGATCGCGGCCGACGAGTTCGTCACGACGATCCTCCCCGGAGCGAAGCGGATCGAGGCGTTCGTCGAGAACCGTCACAGCGGTAACTTCGTCTCGCTGACTGGCGCGGACGGGCCGGAGCGACCGTTCAAGTGGGGCAACAACTTCGCGTGGTCTTACGACGGCAACGTCACCGACTCCGTGAAGCAGCGGGTGAAGGCGGCGGGCGGCAACGTGAACGCCTTGCTGCGAGTCAGTCTGTCGTGGTTCAACTTCGACGATCTCGACCTGCACGCCGAAACGCCGAGCGGCGAGCACATTTACTTCGGGAACAAACGGGGCGTTCTCGATGTGGATATGAACGCGGGCGGGCCGAGCAGCCGAAACGCGGTCGAGAACCTCGCGTTCACGACTCTCCGCGACGGCGTGTATCGGATCTTCGTCAATCAGTATCGTCGCCGCGAGACGATTGACGTGGGGTTCGCGATCGAAGTCGAGTTCGGCGGCGTCGTCCACCAGCACAGCTACGACAAGTCGCTGACGCAGGGGCAAAACGTCGAGTGCTTCAAGCTGCACGTCAGCGGCGGCAAGCTGGTGAAGATCGAGACTACGCTGACCGGCGGCGCGATATCGCAGGAGAAGTGGGGCGTAAAGACCGAGTCGCTCGTCCCCGTCGCGGCGATGATGTACTCGCCGAACTATTGGGGCGACAACGCGGTTGGGGCGAAGCACCTGATTCTCGCCCTGAAAGGGTGCAAGAACCCGGACTCGACGCGGGGCATTTACAACGAGTTCCTCGACGGCCGGCTCGAACCGCACCGCAAAGTGTTCGAGGTGTTGGGGTCGAAGATGCTCTGTCCGCCGTCCGAAGAGCAGGTGTCGGGACTCGGATTCACGGCGGCTCGCGGCGATTCCGTGACTGTCGTCGTGGACGGCAAGCGGGCGTACACGCTGACGTTCTGAGGCGTCGGCGACGCGATAACTTCCTAACCTTTCGGAGCCTTCGAGATGGAAGACATTTACAAGTTCGCGACGAAGAACGCCCTCCGCTTCCCGTCGAAGCGCGGCGACTTGACGGCGGAGCAACTCTTCGACCTGCCGTTGAAGAGCCAGACGGGATTCGACCTCGACACCGTCGCCCGCACGATCAACGCTCAGTTGAAAGGCGTCAGCGAAGAGTCCTTCGTCGAGGACACGTCGGCCGATCCGCGAAAGCAGGCACTCGCTATCGCCCTCGCGGTCGTGAAGGACGTGATCGCGACGAAGCAGGCCGAGAACCGCGCGGCCGTGGCGAAGACGCAGCGCGTCGCCGAGCGGAAGAAAATCCTCGACGCGATCGCCGCGAAGAAGGATCAACAGTTGACGGCCGCGTCGTTGGACGACTTGGAGAAGCAGCTCGCGGCTCTGGACGACTGATACGACCGCGACGAAGCCGCTCCCGACCCGTTCGGAAGCGGCTTCGCTTCGTTTACGCCACGAGGCTGTCGCTGATCGTCTCGCTGCCCGCCGTCGGGAACTTCAGCCCCAGCGACCGCGTATTCAGCATCCGGTCGAGGCTGCGGACGAGCGATTCGGTGCCGAGCGAGTTGGTCATTGCGATCGTCCAGTAGTCGCCGCGAACCGGCGAAGTGACGTTGCTCCACGCGATCGCCCAGGGACCGCCCGTGTAGAGCTGCGTCGGCCGCGCGAGCTGAACGAGGTCGATATCGATCGTCCGCCCGCTCGTCGGCGAAGTCGTCACTTTCAGCTCGAAGAAGACGGTCGCGGGCACTTTCGCGGGCGTGCGGAAAAACGCGGTGAACTGCGTGTAGCTCGTGCCAATGCCGCTGCCACCGTTAACGCCGAGGGACGAGGAGTTCGCGGTCGATTGGGCGTCGCTGATCACCGTGCCGCTGCCGTCCACGAGCGCGAACCGCAACGCCCCGGTCGCGTCCACCGTGTTGATCTTCGCGGTGATCGTCGCCGCGTAGACGGTCAGCGGTTGCAGCGTCGTCCCCGGCGCTTGACGCAGCGTGATCAGCGTCGAGCCGTCGCTGGTGAGCCGCAGATTGTACGAGTCGGTGCTCCTCGCCGGTGACGCCTGCCGCGTAACGTGCGTGCCGGCGGTGCCCGTCGAGATCGTCCAGTCGTCGGGGACGTTCGTGACCGTCCACGTCTCGAAGTTGCCGTTCGTCAGCAGCCCGTCTACGGCCGGGTCGGTGGAGGTCAACGAAGTCGAAGCGCCGCTCCCCTGCGGCCAGTTGTAGTCGGTCGGACTCGCCGCCTGATCGCCGCGCACCGAGATCGACTCACTGAATTCGCTCGAACCCGCGCCGCTGTCGCTCGTCACCGTGGCGATCAGCGTCTCGGCGAAGAGGCAGTCGAGGGGCAGCCCGTCGCCGTCGAGCGTCGAGATCTTGATCGTGGTGTCGCCGGTGTTCCCGGAGCCGGCCGTTACCGTGGAGCCGAGCGTCGGCTGATTCAACGAGTCGCCGCTCGCTTTCATTTGTCGGATCAGTTCGGTGAGCGCCGTCGAGAGGTCGCGGCTCGGCAGAACCGTGTCGCGGTCCACCTGATCGATCAGCGTGTTCGCCACGAGGTCGAAGAGCCACTGCATATAGCTCGTCGGCGTAGTCCGGAACGAGTCCCGCTGAGACCACGCGGACGCGAAGTCGCTCTGCTCGTTGGAGAGGTACTGACTGGCGATCGTCGAGAGCCGCGAGGTTGTCGTCGAGCCGAGCAGAGCGGTGATTTCGTTAACGCCGGCGATCGCCGCACCAGCGCGCGTGAAGAAACCGCCAGTGCCGCTGAGGGTGACTGCCATGAGGATCTCGGAGTGGAGGTGTAGTGAACGAGACGTGGATCAACGAAACGTGGCGCGGGCGACGTGCACGAGGTGGTGGGGGAGGCTGATAGGGGGCGACGTAGATGACGATAGACGCTTCGCTTTATTCGCCGTCCGGATTCCCGTAAAGCGACTCAATGTCGTGGCCGCAGTGATCGCAGTAGATCGGATCGCCTTCTAAGTGCGGCTCAGACCCAACGACTCGCCACGCACGATCCACATCGCCGTCTTGGTGTTGGTTCTCGTTGGCGCACTGGTGGCAAAGGATCCCGCCGTCTCCCATTATCTGTACGATCTCCGCGCCGCCGTGGGCGAACTGCGGATACTTCTCTTTGTGGATGACCTCGTCGTCGCCGTTGAAAACGCGACCGGCTGATCGGAGCTTCGCCGCGTCTTCCGCTCGACCCGCCTCTTCGAGGGCGTCGGCCGCGATCCCGCGAGGAGTTCCTTTCTTGAGGACGAAGTCTCCGTGCTCCGGATGATTTTCGATCCGCAAATCAAACGGGAGCGGCTCGTTCACGGCGGCGTGCGGGTCCACGTCATCCCTCGCGTAGCAGACTCGCTGGTACTCGGCGGCGACACGGTGAATCATAGCTATGAGTCTCTGAGAGTCAATGCGGCAGTTTAACGGCGGCTCGATTTCTTCACAGAAGCTTCACGCGGCCTTCGCCGAAAACACGCGGAGCGGAGTTACCCCTCTATTACCCGTTTCGTCCGTAACGCGCGTAGTCGCGGGGACGTGGATCGAGTCGCGTCGAAGTTTGCGTAAAGTCGGCGACGAATTCCTCGCTGAGTCGCGGAAATCCGGTCAAGCCGCGACTCGCTGAACGGCGAAGAGTAGGAGAGCGAGGCGAACTGAGACGCCACTCGCTAGTATCGGCAGCGAAGGAGCCTTGAGATTAATTCTACGATTTTCGCAGAACCACCCACCGGATCGCCGCCGAATCTGGGTATAGACGCGAGGACTCGGCGTGTCGCGTCGGTCGGAGACAATAACGAGTTCGCGTCGAATCGGAAAAATCGCCGCTACGAGACTAGTCTTCGTCCGAGCGACGCGGTATAGTTGGTGTCGGTCCAGTGGTGTTCGTCGGTGCAGTCTGAACGTCGGTGCCGAGGGCGGCGAGAACGGTTTCGTTCGCTTCGTGCCGTCGGTGCCGCTCGCCGCGAATGCGCGAGATACGGGTTCGCCGATCTGGGGTAATCGCGTCGATTATCCGCGTCGTCGGTTGCTTCGTCCCGTTTCCAGCAAGTACAGTTCCTTGACCGGACGGACATCGTAGTTCGTCACCAACCGCCGCTGATCGCGGCAAGGAGCCAGCCTTGTTCGTCCTTATTCACCCCGGCCACGCCGGTGATCCGAGTCCGAGCGACCTCTTCACGCGGCTGCTCGGCGACCTCACGCAGAACGGCGAGAAGATCGCCCTCGCGTCGCCCCAAGACGCCGTCGCAGACGAGTCGCGGGAGTGGTCGGGGCAGTCGCTCTCAGCCGCACACGCCTCGCTGCGGAGCCGAGTCGAGGAGTTACAGCAGAGCCTCACGGCGGCGACGGATCAGATCGCGGACATTAAGTCGCAACTCGACGATCTGCTGCCGTCGCTCGCCCTCGTGGACGCAATGCGCACGGCCTCGTAGACGACAAATCGGATCAACTTAGAAGCGGCGGTATTCGTCACTTTTTCGCTAAATCCGACATATTGACCCCGGAATCCGCTTGATCTGGCGGCGATTACGTTGATATCGTGTATAACAGAGGCGAATTCGAGTCCGGTTCGCCTCGTCTCTCTTCTCCTCGGTGCCCCATGATTCTCACCGCCGTTGAGCCGAACGAAGTCCAAGCCGACGCCGCGAAACCCCCGTCCACGCCGACGCAGACGCCGCTCGACGAGGCGCTGCGAATCTGCCGCGAGCAGCGAGAGCAACTCATCCTCGCGGCGGACGCCCTGAGCGATCAGGAGGCGGCGTTGCTGCGGAGCCGACGCTGAGCGACGCGGATCCGCCCCCTATCAGCCTCCCCCACCACTGTGTGCATTTACGACTCGTTTCGTTCACGGACGCGAGTCGCCGCGATTCGTAGCCGCCGTGCACGAAGTGGTGGGGGAGGCTGATAGGAGGGGGATAGGTGAGTCGCGGAGTGTGCTTAAATGCTCGCCGAGAAGAACTGCGGCAGTACGGTCAGTGCCTGCGGCCAGCACGACGCCGGGTTGTCGAGGGCGAATTGATTGCCGAAGTTGCCGGCGATCAGTTCGTTCTCTGCCCCCGGCGCGGGGAAGCCGGATAGCTCGGCCATTTCATCCATGATAGTTCGGAACGGATAGCGGCCGTAGGAGTACGAGCTGGTATCGGGCGTAGACGGCTCGCTCTCAAGGGTCGAGAAAGACCCCTGACTTTGGTACTCGTAGCCGGGGCCAATCGCCCCCTCAACGAGTAGAGGAATCGGGAGGTGAACGGCGTGTGTGAGCACAACAGCGTCGTCTTTCGGCTTCGGGACGAGCGGGGGCGAGCCGAGTTTCGTCGCCGAGTAGTCAACGGTTACGACGCTGTACGGCTGATGCACTAAACTGGAAACCGGATTACCATCGGCGCAGGGCAGAAGCAGAATACCCGTTTCGCGGGTGTACGTCCGGCTGTTACCGTATTCTCGGTAACGCGCGGCTCCAACGGTGTCGAGTGTATCAGCCATAGAGTTACCACACTTTGTTGTAGCGGGCGATGCCGAAGACGATGCCCAAGAAGACGAGAACGACGACGACGGTAAACACGTCGGCGTAGAAGTCTTGCCAAGCGCTGTACCGTATCAGCGCCTTATCTCGCGGGTGCAGATCCTCGAAGGAGCCGTCGTCCTTGTACCTTCGCGGTCGGTGACGTTTGCGACGTGAGGGACCAGACACGACGGCTCCTCCTAGCGATTAGTCTCGCGGCAACAGTCGATTCGGGTCGAGGAAATCTCGCACCGAGTTCGGCAACTCTTCCCAGCCCAGGTATTCGAGGATCGACCGCTGAGTCTCTTGGTCGAGAACACTCCCGTTAATAAAAGCCTGAGAAACGGGTTGCGATCCGGTCTGACTCGAAGACCCGCTCGACTGCGGCGACGCTGCCTGCGACTGCGAATTAAGGTTATCGTAAGGGGTCGGCGGACGCGGAGCAACTGGCCGTAACGGTCGAAGAATCACTTGAGACTCGTCGCGAACGAACAGCGGCGAATCGGTCGGCACCGATAGAGGCTGGCACGGGCGGAGAAGAGCCGCCGCCGCGCGGATTAGAATATCCGTCTCCGACCGCGAGACGCCGTCCCCCGAAGGACCGCGTTCGTGAATCGGCTCGTTCGTGACGAGGATCATCTCCAAGTTTTCGCGGCCGATCGTAGCGACTTTCTTGAGCTGATTTTTCAGTTCGGTGAACGCCTCGGTCACGGCCTGCCCGTTGACGATATCCTGCGTACCCCAGCCGGTTACACGAAACTTGTCGGCGAGGGCTTTCGCGTCCGCGCCGATCAATTTACCGAGGGTAGCCGTGCTGTACGGCAGCTCGCCGCCAATGATCTCGTCGGGAAGCGGACGAATCATCGTCTTGATCGCCGCCTGCGTGTCTCCGGTGGTAAAGTTTGTTACCCCGCTCCGCTCCACGGTGAGAGTGACTTTTACCCAGGCGTCAACGGGGCTGTACTCCAGAGACAACGTGCCCGACGTGAGCAAGTCGAGCTGATTATCGACCGAAGCGTTCGGGTTTTTGTTCAGCCCGTAACCGAGAGCGCCGCTGACGAGCGAGAACGCGAGGGCTTGTAAGTCTCGCATTTTGGCAGATCGATTACCCTGACAAACGGCCTCGGCCGACTCGACGTAGGCAGGCGTAACGTTCGACACGACGTTCCACGCCGTAGTGATCCCCTTCAGTCCTCGCCGTTTCCACTTCGACCAGTTGCTCTCTTTCTCTCGCTGATCCCCGAACGCCCAATTCGAGTCAGTGATGCTGCGAATCACTTGACCGCTCAGATCCTTGATCGCCTGCATGGACTCTTTCTTGACGACGAGCGAAATGTTCTCGACATTCCGCTGAAAAGGGCCGGCGAGAGGGAGATTCGCAGCCGGTGCCTTAGCCGCGAGGTAGTGGTCCACATAGCTTCGCGGGGACTCGCGGTCGATAATCGTGTACTCCAAAGTCAACCCGTCCGGACTGAGCATAACTTCGGGAACGAGACGTTTCGTTCCGGGCGGCGGCAGCGGCAACGGAGAGCCTCGCAGTTGATCCGGAGACGATACCGAAAACTTGGCAAGAGCCGCTGCGTTGAACGTGGCGCGACCCTGCGTAACGTACATTACGCATTCCGTCTTGTCGTCGTACTGGACCCGCGAAGTCCACCGATTAGAGAGCGTCACCGGCAGACCGTTGATATGAAGTGGCTGCAAAGCGGCTGCCTGTTGAACGCCCCAACCCAAACGTCCGCCGCTCGTGGGACGCCGCGCACCGCCAACTCCTACGTTACCTCCGATCTGATTGGTTTGCACGGTCGGGCAATCGTTGACGCACACTTCCACAGTCCATCGCACGAAGCAGAGCGACCCGCCGCCGTGAACGGAGAGGACCGTCAACCCTTCGAGCGGCTTCGGCCCGTTCGCGGGGTCGATACCCGTCGAGTAGAGGAGGATCTGCAAGTCCTCGAACGTCGCCGCTTTCAACGCCGGAACTTGGATCGTCTTAGCTCCGATCTTACCCCGCCGATTCCGCGTGGCGATGACCTTATCGACGAGTCCAATGTCCGCGAACAGCGGCTCGTCGAACAGGGCGAACGGGAGACGCGGTTGCGACAGGGCGTGACGCAGTGCCACGACGCTGTTCACGCCGCTGCCGAACCCGCCCTGAAACGCGGGGAAAATGCCGACGAATTGATCCGGCGCGACGCCCCAACTCTGCCCCGAATTGAGTCCGACGAGGGCTTCGACGGAGACGCGGTGTTTCGTGTACAGGTAATCGGTACGCGACTCGTCCATTACGACTTCGGTTTCGTAAGCGAGCAGCCGCGTGACCTGCATCGCGACCGGGCCGTAGACGACGTACATCGTTAATCACCGTGGCGGAAGGGGCGATAGACTTGCGGCTGCCCCGTGTAAGCGGGGAACCGATTAAACGGAGACGAGTCGCGTCGCGGCTGATTCTCGACTCGACTGCCCTGGGCGGCGGGAGAAGCGGGTCCGCTTCGCGGCGGCGTAGACTCCACGCGAATCGGCGGTCTCGCTGCGGCCGTTTCGAGACGCACTGCCTCTGGTCGCAGCGGGGATTTCGCGGCGGCGGCTCGCGGCGACTCGATCGCGGGACGACTCGGCGACGTGGCGACTTCGGTCGCGACACGGAGCGGCGGCGGGAGCGGGACAGCCCGTAAGGACTGAGCCTCTACCGCCGTCGGTGTCACGGGTCGCGGCTTCGGCGGCAGCGACTCGATTCGCGGCCGGGTCGGTGCCGATTCGAGCGTCGCCGCGATCATTTTGCGAGGAGGGAGCGGTTCTGCTCGGCGATTAGCCGGGCCGCTTCGCTCGGATCGGGTGTCAGCCATCGGAGCCACTCTTCGGGGAGGGAACGTTTACCGGACGCGACTTCGAGGGCGTCCACGAGTTGCACCGTCTTCCTCGCGCGGACGATCTCGCGGTTCAATTCGAGTTGCACGAACTCGTCGTAGCTCAGAGTCAAGAGTGGCAGGCCGAACTCACCGGCGAATTCGGCGGCGGTTCGGCCGACGGCTTTTTTGCGGCGAGGTACTCGGTGAAGTGCGTCAGCGTCTCGATCACCTGCGCGTCGGTGACGCCGCCCTCCTCGTCGAACGGGACGAACTCGAACGCCTCGCGAGCGGCGATGACGAGCGCCTCTTCCGCGACGGCGGAGGCGAAGTCTTCCTCACCCTGCCAATCGATGAGCAGGGCGTTGAACTGGCCGCGACTGGCGATCCGCAGCTTCCGCTGGACGGCGAGCGGGTCGTAAGAGTGGCCGAGCGGGGACTGATAGATCGTCCGCTCGGCGTCGGAGTAGAACATGGGATTAGTTCAGCGTGAGGGTGAGACCGGATAGATCTTCGGTGAACAGGTCGTGCGTTCGACCCGCCCCGTAGTTCCACAGCGAATTGCAGTCGAACCGCACGGCGACGCTCATTACCCGCGTCCCCTGCGTGCTCTCTTTCCAGCCGCCGACGACGCCGCTGTAGTACCGTCGGCCGTTGGGCAGATCGGCCGTCGCCGCCGCCGTGCCCGCGAAGTCGTAGGCGAGGACCAGCTCGAAGTCGCCGGTGCCGAGCACCAAATTACCGTTTTCGAGTCGCCCCTCGCGGCCGAGGGTAGAGAGGGTCGCGTCGTGGCCGATCGCGTCGCGGCACCGCTTCCACACGGGGTAGTCGAAGCGGTTCAGCGTCGAGAACACGGCGTGCGACTCGCCGTCGAACACGAGGTTGAACGGCTTGCTCCGCCCTCGCAGGTCGTTCATTACGGGCAGATACGCAATGTCCGCTTCGACTTCCGGCGCGACTTCGGCGGTGCCGAGATAGAGGTAACTTGACGGGGCGTTGCGGAACGCGACGAAGTGATGGATCGCTCCGGGCGCGTGCTGATAAGCGGCCATTTATTGTCACCCAGAGTTGGGAGGGAGAAGTGAATCGGGAGTGGCTCAGTACCCGCCGTCGTAGGGGCCGGTGACGCGAATGCCGAACAGTCGCGTGTTCGCCGTGAGCAGCGAGGCGTCGTCGAACGGCGTGGTGAGGATCTTCGTCGGCAGCCCCGCCGCTGCATGATCATCGACGCGAATAACGACACCGTCGCGGACGGAATAGCAGTCCAGCAGACGTTCGCCTCGGCGAAGAGCCTCAAGCATCGCTTGTGCTTCAGCCGCTCGCGGCGTGAGAGAGCCTTGCTGACTTTCGGTGTATCCACGTCGGCCGGTTAGAAGTGCGAATCCCAAATCGCAGCAGAGGCGTTTTGCAAGATTGGAGCCGGGCGTTGCCGGCGTCGTCGTAGAGTCGCCGTAGAGTTGCTCGTAACTGTACCTCGCGGCGACGGTGGCCGCTGCGAGGATCATCTGCGTGGCGTCTTGAAGTGCGGCGAAGGCGACGGGGTTGCCGTTAGGAGACGGCGTGAGAAGTGTAGCCGGTTCGACTCGCGACCCGGAATCCCCGACGAGATCTGCGATTCTTCGAGCGTCGTACCGCGTGAGCAAATCGGCGACTGTAGCGAACGTTTGAGTTGCTACAGACACGGAGCGATCACCTCCAGGCAGAAGGGGTTAAGTGAGCAAGTCATTCGCCGTGCAGCCGAGAGCTTCGATCAGCGCCGTCACAGTCTTGATCGTCGGATTCGCACCGGGATCGCTTTCGAGCCGGCCGATTGTCGAAACGGGAACGCCAATCCGATCCGCTAACTGTTGCTGAGTCAGCCCCGCGAGTTTCCGCTGCTCTCGCAGCCGAGTGTTGAAGACTGAAAGTAAATCTTTTGCGGCATCGTCTGAGTCCCTTGACACGTCTGTACCTTCTGTGGTATAAACTCTCTGTCGTTCGAGACACCCCGAACCGGAGACAGCGATGAACAGTCTACCCGTCGAAACGAGTGAGGTCCACGAGCAAACGGTTACAGCCACTTCCCGCCACGCGGAGGAGCTGCGTAAACTGCTCGTCGAGGTGAACGATCTCGTCGAGGACATTATCGCGGAGAGCGAGAAGAAGAGTTCCAACAACTGACATCGCGGCGTCTACCAGCCCGTGCGAAACTGCTCACTCCAACGAGACGCGACTGTGTTCCGCTCCCAGAAGCTACTCCTGAGACCGACTAAAGAGCAGGAGAGGCTCTTTCGCGGCTCGGCCGGTCTCAGCCGCTTCGCGTGGAATTGGGCGGTCGCGTATCTGAGGAAGCACTACGGCATCTTCGGTCGCGGCTCGGACGGGAAGACGCGAAAGGGATACAAAGCGCCGTCAGCGTTCACCCTCACTAACCGTTGGAACGCTTTGAAAGATCGCCGCTTTCCGTGGGTGCGAGAATACAGCAAGATCATTCCAGAAGACTCCTTCGACGCTGTTCAGAAAGCGTACAAGGCGGCGTTCGCGAGACTGAAACGAACCGGCAAGTGGTCGCCGCCGAAGTTCCACAAAAAGGGAGTAAAAGAGTCGTTTGCCGTTTTTACAGGCGACCCTAAGTCGTTTTCTCGTAAAGGACAGCGATTTAACCTTCCGCGAGTAGGATACGTCAAGACGCTAACTACACTTCGTTGGCCCGACGCAAACAGGCGAGCGGCTCGCGTAAAACTCGTTGCGGGTCGCTGGTGGCTAACAATCTCTTACGAACTACCCGACCCGAAAAAACTATCTCCGAGACGCCCCGCGTGCGGCATTGATCTCGGCTGCACTACGTTCGCTACCGTCGCGAGCAAAGGAGTGATTGTTGAAGAGATCGCAGCCCCGAAGCCCTACGCGAAAGCCAAGCGTAAACTTCGTCGGCTACAACGCCGCCTGTCGAGGCGGAAGAAAGGGAGTCGTCACCGCGAAGAAGCGAAACAGCGAGTCGCTAAGACTCACCAACAGATCGCGAATATCCGCGATAACTTCCTGCATCAGTTGACGTGTCGCTTAGTTCGCGATCACGGCCGAATCGTCATCGAAGACCTGCCTATCGCGGGGTTGACTCGCGGATGGTTATCGGGGACGATCCACGATTTCGGCTTCTACGAGTTCCGCCACCGGATCGAGTACAAGGCGGAAGCGGTGGGAACCGAAGTCGTCTTCGCGGATCGGTTTTATCCGTCGTCGAAGACGTGCTTCCGATGCAAAGCGGTGAAAGCCGAACTGCCGCTCTCAGAGCGAACCTTCTTCTGCGAGCAATGTGGTCACACGGACGGGCGCGACGCGAACGCCGCGAAGAACTTGGAGCTTATAGGGCGAGGCTCGCCCGAATCTACGCGCGGGGAGAGCGGAGGTTCATCGGCTCGCAAGAGTCGAGGTGCCGCTCGGCGAACCGCGAACACCAAACGACCGCTGTCGGTAGGTGATGCCTAAACGACTCGGTGTTCACGGGCACCGAAGCGACTCGCTGTTAGATGTGATTCGAGAAGTGGCCGCGAGTCGCCTCGAAGACGAGACGCGGCGAGGGCGTAAACGAGTTGCACGAAGTGGTGGGGGAGGCTGATGATGGGGGCGTAAACGCCGAAACGCGGGTCGCGGCGTCTACGCGGATCAGCCCCCTATCAGCCTCCCCCACCACTTCGTGCACGGAGGGGAGGCTGCGAGTTGCTGCTTAGGAGCCGATGGTGATCCGGCACATCGTCTCTTCGGCGATCTGCATGATGTGGAAGTTGTCGATCACGCTCACGACTTTCCGCAGGTTGAACGGATCCTGCACGATCTCGGTCTTCATCTCGTCGTTCTTGTACACGAACGCGGCGATGGACCCGAACGGCGAGGCAATGCCCGTGTTGTTCACGAGGTCGCCCTTCTTGGCGATGACGTAGGCGTAGGTCACGCCGGCCTCATACGCGGCGGTCGCGGTGCCGCTCGCGTTCAGGTTCGTGGTCGTCTCGATGGTCGGATCGACCACGACGTTCATCCCGTACAGCTTGCTCGGCAGGCCGTACTCGCTGACGAGGTTGCCCTCGCCGGTCACGTTCATATTGGCGAACGGCGACTGGATCACGTTCTCGCTGATCTCGGCGCTCGCCGCCATGACGTTCGCCACGGTCGGCGACACGGCGAGGGTCAAGTGGGAGTAGCGGACGACGCCGTTCGTCGCCTTCTCGATCTTCTGGCCGACGCCTTGCAGCGTCTTCTTAATGTTCAGGTTGCTGGTCGTGGCGCTCGCCCAGGCACCGCCGCCGAAGTTGGTCGCGGTGTCGGCGTGGCCGCTGGCGTAGCTGCCGCTGGTCGTCAGGATGTCGTAGAACTTCTTGGCGCGGAAGAGCATCGCACGCTCGGCGACCTGCGCGGCGATCGCTTCGAGGACCGGCCAGTCGGCCTGATCCACGGCCAGATCGCCGACCGGCTGCGACTCCGCCCACCGCTCGCAGGTGTACGTCTTCCAGTCGAACTGCATCTTGTTGAAGTCAGAGACCGGACGCATCCCGCCGTCGGCGAACCGGCGGAAGTCCTCGTCCAGCAGACGGCTCGCCTCCTGCGCCCGGACTTTCGGGAAGCGGCCGATCATCTTGTCCACGGGGACGATTTGCAGCAGTTGGTTGAACGCGAAGTCTTTCGGGTTCCGGCTGTAGTTGACGATCAGGTTCTTGGTGACTTGCGGCAGAAACGTGTTGAACTGCCCGGCGGGGGAAGCCATTGGCTACCTCGGAGTGGAGTGAGTCGAAGTGAATCGAAGTGGACGCCGCGAGACGAAACGCCGCGCGGCGGGAAGTGAGCGGGGAGCCACGAAGCCCCCCGCCGAGCCGCGATTAGGTGGACTTGTTGCCCGGCTGGATCCAGACGCGGACGCGGTCGCCGGCGACGCCCGTTTCGAGCGCGATCGCGGCGTAGGTCTTGCCCGCCGTCGCGCTCGACACGACGCCCTTGCCGTTCGCGTCGCTTTCCAGCGTGTTACCCGCCGTGCAGCCGCCGGTGCCGAGTTCGAGGACGGCTTCCTGACCGACGGTGAACACTTTGACGCCCTGGCCGCTCGCGGCGGCGAGATCGGCGGTCCCGCCGAGCGTGGACGGCAGCCGCTCGTCCTGGGTCGAGACGCCGATCACCGCGTCGCTGGCGGCAGCGGCCTGCACGACGCTGCCGGCGTTCGAGGTGAACTTCACGAAGCGGCAGACGTAAACGTCCCCGCCCGCGCCGAACGTCTTGGGGTTATTGAGAGTGGTGTACACGAACTGGCCTCGTTGAATTGAGTGTAAAGAGGGGGAGAGTCGAACCGCCGCGAGCGAAGTGCGAGGACGCGGCTAGAGAGGGGACCGAACCCGCCGCTTACTTCTTGGCGGCGTACTGAGCGGCGATTTCCTTCTGAATGTCGTCCATCGTCAACTGCTTCTCCGGCTGGTCTTCGCGGGCGTACTGCGTCACGTCCTTCACTTTGGTCAGGTCGCGGGCGTAGTTCTTCTTGATCGTGTTCTCCACGAAGTGCTTCTTCGCCTCGCCGCTCAGCCGGGCGATCATTTCCACGTCCTCCTGGCGGGTCGCGAACACGATCCCCTCGTTCTTCTCCAAGTCGGCGACGGTCTTCTCGGCGTCGAGGCGGGCGTATTGCAGCTTGATCTCGGCGTTCTCGCGCTCCAGTTTCTCGGCGCGGCGTTGCAGTTTGACGACTTCGTCGGGGATCGGCTGGCGGCTCATTTTGGTCACTCGCGGGAGGTAGGATTCGCCGAACTTAACGGGGCTGTCGTGGTACTCGGCCGCTTCTTTGTCTTTCGGCGGCATTTGCATCTGCTCGTCGGCGTCGGCGGGGCCGAGCAGGTCGTCGTCTTCGTCGGCCATTTCGTCGCCCTTCGCGGCGGGCTTCGCGGCCTTGTCGTCGGCTTTCGGCTTCTCGTCGCCCTTCGGCTTCTCGCCCCCTTCGGGGTCGCCGCCGAGCGCGTCGGCCATTAGCTCGGCGAGGGGTTCGAGCAGTTGCAACAGCTTGTCCAGCTTCGAGCTGATCTCGCGGTTGCCGCTCGTCTCGCTCTTCTCGGCGTCTTTCACGTCGTCGGTCTTCTTGTCGTCGGCCATTGCGTAGCACTCGCGTTGAAAGGGGATGGAAATCGAATCGTCGTCGCGGCCCCGCTCGAAGCGGAGAATTCCCAGGTCGCGTTCCGGCGTCGTGCCGCCGAGCAGCGAGATCGGGTCGATCTCCCGCTTCTTCGGCCACAGTTCGACCGATCGGCGGGGATAGTCCTTGAGGATCTGCTGCTTCTCCTTCGGGACGTGGAAGTCGGCGAACAGGGCTTGTCGTCCCGACTCGAAAAACGGCTGCACGCGGAAGTTCGTCGCGTAGCCGACGACGGGCTTCTCGCTCTTACCGGCGTGGTCTTCGGTGTGGCCGACGATCAGCGGCGTCGGGTCGCCCGTCTGCTCGACGCGGGCGTTGTTATTCGCGGCGATCTCGGCGAGGAACGCGGCGTCAACGAGCATTTCGTTCTGGCCGCGCGCGTCAGTGAGGACGTGCTCGTCGAGGATCGGCACCGCCGGCTCGGTGAAATAGTCGTCGCCGAGCAGCGTCGTCAGGACTTCGTAAGTCTGGGGCATTGGGAGTTGAACTCCGAGACGGGTCGGCGCGAACCCGACCGAAGTGAGGTGGATCAGAAGTGGTCACAGCGTGGCGTGGATCGGCCTTCTATCAGCCTCCCCCACCACAACGTGCACGACGTTAACGGTTCGCGGCGCGACGTTTGGCGGCGGCTACGAGTCGTTCGCGCAGCGATTTCGGCGAAGGCGGAGGTTCGTTCTTCGGCTGCGTCGGCTTCGGCTTAGACTTCTCGTCGCGTGGTGCACGAGGTGGTGGGGGAGGCTGATAGGGGGGCGTAGACGAGGCGACCCGCTGCAAGTCGGGGACGAGTTGACCGCCGGGGTAGTAGATCCCCTGCACCGTCACGCCGCCGGCCGGGGCTTTGTACGCGGCGTAGTGCGTCGAATCTGGCCTTTCGGCGATCTCTTCTTCGTAGATCGCCTCAAGCTGTTCGCGGGTAAGATTTCTAATCGGATAATCGACGAGGAGTCGTTCCGGGTTTTTCTGATTGCTGGTCGGAATACCGAACCGGATGATAGTGGTGTTGTTATCGTTGTGCTCTTGCGACCAGAAGTTCAAGGCACGGGACCACACCCCTTCACGGTCGGGGGATCTGCCCGAAGCGTACTTATCGAGACCGAAGTATCCGCGACTCGAAGACGCCTGACCGTGTTTCATCCTTCCGTGATTGTGCGGTCCCGTTTCGATCGATTGACGAATCGCCGCCGCGTGGTGCGGCTTCCCGTTCTCTTCGAGCCAGTCAGCGAAAACGAGCGACGGCAGGTGGTGCTCAGGACCGTGATCGACGACGCCGTTGAGCAGAGCCGTCAGATCCTCGTGCGGGAAGCGGGCGTAGCGAATCATCTCGTCCGCGATTCGCTGCATCTTCACTGACTGCTCCGCGAGGCTGACGAACACGCCTTCGCCGCCGGTGCCGCCCTCGCTCTGTCTTCGCTCCCGCCGCAATTCGCCGATCGACTCCCCGTAGTCGAGGACTTCGCTCAGCTTCGCGGCGGGCATATTGGCGCGGGTAATCAGCGTGCGAGTCGGCAGCGTGCCGTGCGTGGCGAGGAGACGCTTCACCTTAGGCAGCAGCGACGCCGGATCTGCGGCGGCGACCCGCTCGGCGAATCGCGACCGCTTGTCGCGGTTGACGCGGCGGAGATAGGACGCGACTGCCGGGTCTCGCGGCGGGGGCGGCGGCGCTTCGCCCGGATTCTCGCCGGTCCTCGCGTACCGCTCGGCGCTGCTCGTGCCGCTGCCGGCGACGACGCCGGGGAGCATATCGAAGTAGTCCTTCCACGACTGGTTATCGACGCGGTACGGCGCGACCGTGCCGGGGACTCGCCGCCCGTTCTCGTCCACGCCCTCGCGGAAGCCGACTTCGGGTTTACCGCCGCGATCGCCGATCAGTTCGCGGTCCTGCTCTTGGTAAGCGAGGCGTCGCAGCGAACGGTCGAGCCGATCCGGAGTGACCGCAGCGGTCAGGCCTCGATCGCCGAGCGTCTTTTGGACGTGGGCGCGGAGCAGCTTCCAGAACGCGACCTTTTTCTCGGAGTTGCCCTGCGCGAAGATCGCCGCCCACGAGTCGATCGGCTTGCCCTCGCCGCCGACCTGGGCGAGGCCGTAGTGTTTCGCCGCGAGTTGGAACCGCTTCCCCTCGCCGGCGGGACCGCTGATCTGCAACTGCGACACGAACGAACGGACGGCGCTGTCGAGGGCGAGCGACTCCTTGACGCGGCCCCAATTGTAAGCGCCCGCGAGGCGGTGCGGCTTCTTCCCCTCGCCGCCGGCGAGCAGTTCGCCCAGATTCGCGAAGTGGTCCGCGTTCTCGCCGCCGATCCGCCCTTTGAGCAGACCCGCTGCGGTGCGGCCGATCTCGTGCTGCGCCCCGAACTCGCGGACGAGCGTGAGCAGGTGGTAAGCGAGTCGCGTCCCGCGAAGCGGCTCCTGAATCCGCGTCGAGAGGAGGTGCTGCTTCGTGATCGTGGTCGGCTCGCCGCGTTTCTTCTTCGGCGGCGCGGCGGGGACGGCTCGCGCCGGCAACGTCGCGCTCGGATCAAACGAGTCGAAGAGGTCGTCGCTCGACGCGGGCTTCGCCGCGACCGGGGCGGGTTCGTCGCCGAACGCCTCGTCGAGCAGCGGATTGTCCCGCTCAATGGCGTAGCGGACGCGCTGCCGAATACGACCGATCAGATCGGATCGGCTCAGCTTCCGCTTCTCGGCTTCTCGGAGCAGCACTTGGGCACCTCGCGGCGACTTGTAGCCGAGGCGGGCGGCGATCTCGCGGATCGTCAGCCCTTCGCGGCGGAGGGACGCGGCCGTTTGAATCGCGGCGTCTCGCGGATCGGGCTGCTGCTCCGGAGCCGAATCCGGGTGATACCAGCGGACGGTCGAGTCGCCGAGTCGCGTCGAGTAAGAGCGTCGCTGCGTCAGTCGGCCGCTCGCTTCCAACGTCGCGAGGATCGACTCGACCCGCTCGCGAGGCACCGACGTGTTCGCGGCGATTTCGCGGGCGCTGAGTCCGCGCTCCGCTGACTTGGCGACGAGCTGCTCGAACTTCGCGGCGTGGTCGGCGTCGGGCTTCGCGGCGGCTCGTTCCGCGAACCGAGCGTTTACGCGGGCGGACGTCGCCGTCCGCTTCGCCGGGTCGAGGCCGACTCGTCGCTTCTGCGGCGCGCCTTCGAGGTAGGAGCGCGACGCGGCCTCATTGTGACTCACCGTCGTGTCGCCGAGGGCGTCGGTCAGCGTCACTTCACTGCCGCCCGTCGCCGCGTCTTTCGCCCGCATTTTCGCGAACAGGAGGAAACGCGGCAGCAGACTCTTCGAGGCCGGGTCTTAGCGGTCGAACAGAGCCGACTTGCCGTCGCCGTTGCCGTAGAGCAGCCGGATCGCGGTGTCGGCGGCGAGATCGTCGTCGCCCTTCGTGATCCGCTTGATCGCCGCGAAGTGGTCGAAGTCGTGGAACCGCGCGTGAGCCGCCTCGTGGTCGCGGCGTTGATCGTCCGGCAGCGAGTCGTGGAGTTGCTGCGCGCGGCGGCGGAACTCGGCGTTGAACGAGTCGTGAAGTGGGTCTGGCACGGCAGCGACTCAGAGGGGGAGGATTATCGAGTGGGGAGTGGAACCGACGCGGCGGAACTGCGGCTTCGGCGGCGTGGACGGCGGCGAGTCGGAGTCGTCGCGAGTTGCACGTTGTGGTGGGGGAGGCTGATAGGGGGGCGTAGACGACGCTTGTCGCTGCTGCTGCGGAACGGGAACGGGGACTTTTACTGTTACACTTGGGGCCGGAGAGGAGACGACCGCGTACTTATTGACACTGACGGGATTCATTTATCGCCCCTTGTGAGAATTGCCTCTTTCGAGTTGGCGACCGCTTTCTGCGGCCACCGACGGGTATCGTGAGCGTCTCTTCTACGCTCCACGAGTTGCGCAGTCGTAAATACAGCACGTTTTTGTCTATACACAGAACATCCGCCCACTCCGACACTGTCAACGAAACGCCACCGAACGCCAGTCTGCGGTTTGATCGCCTGTTGTTCGCCTGCTGTTTCGTTGTCGCCCATCTACAATTTTCTGGGCTGTACGGGCCGTCGTTATCGATGCGATCAATCGACAAGTTATCCGGGCGCTCGCCCATATCAGCGAGGAACGCCTCAAACGAATGCTTCCAGCGATCACACATCGTAATACCGCGACCTCCATATCTCGCGTATTGCGAGCTTGAAGGTTGATAGCAACGCTCTTTAATATCTAACCAGTGAAGATACATCTTCGACCTGCTCAGCCCGTGCGTCTTAACTACAGGGTTCGGCTTTTTCTCCTTTTTAGGTCTCGACAGGCTGTCTTTGAGCTTAAGGCAGCCGCAACTTTTCGTGTTACCCGTTCGGAGCGAATCTACAATCACAATCAACGACTTTCCACAGTCACACAGACAGTGAAAAGCCCGCCTACGTCCAATGTTTTCAGCTACGCCGAGGACGGTTAGTCGTCCGTACCGACCTTCGGCCGGAATGGGATTCATTATGTGTGTAAGAGGTGATTAGAGCGGAAAATGAAGGGTATGTCAGCCGCCGATCGCGTCACGATAACTGCGACGCGCCGCCGCGTTCGCGCGAAGTGCCGACGAGTCGCCGCCGAACGAGACGGTGCGTCCGACGCTGTGCTGCACCTCGTTGACGCCCGCGCCGATCGCGGCCTTCTCGACACGGTCGCGCTGCCGATTGCCCGGATCGTGGATCAGGACGCTCGTCGAGTCGCGGTTCGGCGACAGCACGGCGCGGCTGATCCCGTGCGATTCGAGGTACGACGCGGCTTTCACCGGGTCGAGCGGCAGGTCGAGCTTGTAGACCGAGTCGGGTCCGCTCGGATCGAGGTGAAACGCGGAGACGGCGGGGAGCTGCTGCAAGTGACCGATCCACGCCGCCGCTTGCTCCGCCTTCGACTCGTCGCCGTTGTGGTAAATCGCCGCGACGACGCCGGCGACGGGCGAGCGGGTCGAGGTCACGGCGTCTCGCAGCTTCGTCTTGGACAGGCCGAGTCGGTCCAAGACGGTCGCGGCGACTTCGCGGTTCCGCCGCTGATTGTCCGAGCGAAGGAGTCGCAGCGCGTTCTTCACGCCGCCGACACTTGGCGTTCGTGCGTAGTGTTCGGCCCGCTCTTCCTCGACGTGCTTTCGTTTACTCGTGTCGTCGAAGATGGACCCCCACTCCGGATCGGCGTGCATTTCGCGGATCGCCTGGACGTTCTCGTCCGCGCCGCGAAGTGCTTTATCCCGCTCCGCCGCGTTGTAGAAGTCGGCGGTGTACGGGTCGTCAGGGATTTCGGTTCGCCGCGCCATCGTCCGACCGACGCGGGCGTGGAGCCTCGCCAACGACTCGTCGAACTGCGCCTCGCTCAGATCGCGGAACTGCCGCCGGCCGTGGGCGAGGAGCTGATCGCGGATCGGCTGCACACCGCCTTCTCGCGAATAGTCGCCGTAGCGGTTCTCCGCCTCGCTGTCTCGACGCCGCGCGTCGTGGAGGACGTGATACGCCGCGTTCAGTCGGTCGCCGTATCGGTCGTTACCGAGGGCGCGGTGCTGACGCAGGATCGCGTTGGAGATCGTCTTGACGCCGTTGAGCAGGTGGTGGTCGAGGTGCAGCTTGGCGTGGATCTCAGGCCAGTTGTACTTCTCGGCGAGCGGATGCCCCGCTTCGAGGAGCGCGTCGTTGAGCAGGTGGAAGACGCTGAACCCGGCACTGTCGAGCGGCGTCGGGTCGATCAGCGCGGATCGGGCTAAGCCGCCTACGTCGGTGCCGCGATTCTCCTTCGCCAACGACTTGAGCGCGATTTCGAGGCGAGTGCCGCGAAGGAGCGGGTGGACGCGGAGCCGCTGCTTCTTGGCGGCGAATTGGATTGGCGTGTCGTTTCGCTGCATTTTTGCTGTCCGCTCACTGTATGGCTTACCCCAATCGAAATGTTCGTCTTCGCCCCAATGACGGAGCGTCTCTTCAGACCACTCGGTTGGCGAAGTACCGTTCTGCGGATCCGGATACTGACGATTCCAAGCGTGAATAGCCTCGACTTCCGCTCGCGTCACAGGAACGATCGTGCTAGTGAACTCGCCGTCGGGTCGGTAGAGATCAACGACGCCCGCCCACTTAGTTGGGGCGACGTAAGTGTTGAAATAGGTTCGCAGTCGATAGCTGTGTCCGCCGGAGGGGAGATCTTGCCCCGCTCGCAGCGTGTCGCCGTCGAGGGCGCGGCTGAGAAGACGCCCCGCGAGTTCGTGGCCGTTCTCTTGGAGGTGGTCGCCGAGGATCGCCAACTTCGCGGGGTGCGGATCGGCGTGGTAGCCGTCGAGGAGAGCCGCTTGATCCTCGCTGAGCGGCGTGTGGCCCCAGGCGATCTGCGCCGCGTAACGGACGGGTTCGCCAAGCAGAGCGTCGAATTGGGCGGCGATCGATTGCATGGCGTGGTGCACGAAGTGGTGGGGGAGGCTGATGTGGGGTGACGTAGACGAGGCGTCTCGCTTCAATCTGTCGGCAGTTCGGGATAGTAGAAAACGACGTGTTCGTGTTTGAGATACACGGCGTAATGGTCGCACTCGTCCGTTGATTTGGTCCCCCAACTGATTCGATTTGACCTCTTGTGTTTAAGTCCGCTGCGAACTTCGATGCGGAGTAATTTCCCGTTTCGATAAGCGGCCAGATCGAAAGGTCCAGTTGGAGATAAGTTGCGGAAAACGTAATAACCGCGAGCGATCAAGTCTGCCGAAACGCGGAGTTCGCCCATCGCTCCAATCTCGCCTCTATCGAGGTCCGGGGATACCGAAACGATAGTGGCAGCGACCATAAGAGGATTCACCGCCGTCGTATCTTTGCTAACACCTTTGATAGAATTCGATATACTCACCGTCTCCGCTTCGACGGGGTTATCGAAATTAATTCGCATCGTGTTGTTAACCGCCGGCGGCTTATCCTCTTTCGCCTTTCGTCCTCCTTCGCATCCGCGACAGCCGAGCCAGTCCCGCTTCTCGTCCCAATAGAGATCGCCAGAACAAAGTTCACACTTCATGGAACGGCCGAAATTGAGGTGATAGTGAAACTGACTAGCCTAGCCTGCCTAAAAAAGTGGCAGTCCTTAGGCGAAATCAAGACTCGTTCGCGATCTCAGAGAGGGTCTCCCCTACAGTATAGAGCGACGCCGAGTCTGGTACTTCGCTTTCGTTGGGTTAGAGTGCACTCTGAGTCCACGAGATCGCTAAGACGAAGACCAGAGTATTTAACGTGGAGTACGAGTCGGAGAGTGATCTGAGCTGCCCGATCTGAATGCCCCGCAATCGTGCAGAACGGCCTCTTCCTGCCCTCGAAAGGGGGTGGGTGCTACCTTTACCCTCATTGAAACTCCGTCGATTCTAGGTGGCAAAAACCTATATAGGAATTGAAAGCTCCGTAAACTCCTACCAGCGAAGTGGTTACGAAGCGAAAATCGCCAAACCCATCGAATCGCAGCGTAAACGTAAGATCTTACGCCTCGCTTCGCTTCGTTTTCGCTACGTTTCCTAGCGTTTAACGCCTCGTAGACGACTCGTTTACGCCCCCATCATCAGCCTCCCCCACCACTTCGTGCATCTACGAAATCGCTGCGTTTTCTAGGCGTTTACGTCTAATTCTACGAGTAGTTAAACTTAATCGTAAACGTAGCTCTCATCCACTCCCACCCCCTATAATCCCCCGCCCTCGCCTTCTCTCGGCCGATTCCGCAGCGAGTCTCGGCGAGTCGGCTGCTGCCCATTAAAGCAGCACTGCCTAAAAAGTAGGCAGTCATTCTCAAAGTTGAGAAAAGTGGCGTTCTCGACTAAGTTGACCTTGTTGCTAATCTATCTCTTCTTCGTCGCGGAGGTGAGGGTTCGCGTCGAGCAGATCAGTGATCGCTTGGTCGCGGCCGGCGACGTGAGTCATCCCTTTTAGCAGTCGGTGCAGATCTTCCGGCTCGGCTCGCAGGTAGTGATAGAAGTATGGTCGCCAGCCGTGCGAGTCGCCCGGATGTGAAATGTCGTGGTGATGGAGGAGCAGCGATTGTCGCGACGGCTTCGCTGGATCGCGGTCGAAGAAGACGCTTAGTGGAGATTGCGAGTCAGGATCATCGACTCGTGTCGAGAACTGCTGCGAGTCGCTCTTTTCCGCCGCTCGCCGAATCAACTCCGCCGCGCCCGGCTCGCCCTGCTCTTCGAGGTAGTCCGCGAAGACGAGATGATTGAGCGGCTGATTGCCGGCCTCGATCGCTTTGCGATGGAAGGCGTTTAACGTCTCCGTGTCGAGTTCGCGGCTGTAGCGAATCGCGGCGTCGATCTGGCGGGCGATCTCGTTCACGTTAACCTCGATACGGCGGTGAGTGCCCGCTGGTACTGAGCGGCGACTTCGGGCTGCTCCGGTTCGCGGCCGGCGAGTCGATTCGCGGCGGCGACGGCTTCTTCGCGGCTGTTAAACGGGCGGGCTGAGATGGGACCGTCGGTGTCCCCTCGCGGCGTGTGCGCGACCGCGTTCCATCCGGACGATCGTGACCCGTAGACGGCGAACAATCCTCCGGGACCGTGAGCAACGTGCAACACACTAAGCGGATGAGGACCGGCACCGTGCGCGGCGCGGAGTGCCGTCAACTCCCCCGGCGTCGTCAGCCAGAGCGGATTCTCGCCGAGCCAGTGTTCGCCGCTCGGAGCCTTTTCGCTGGTTAGTCGCTCCGCCATTTCGCGAAGTTCGGGGTGGTGAGTCGGGACGCTGACTTTGACGCCGTGCGGCCGACCGCTCAGCGGCAGGTGCATTACGGCGTGCCACTCTCTTGCAGACGGCGTGCCGCTCATCCAGCGAACACGAGCCGCCGAGTCGCTTCCGTAGTAAACGCTGCCGTGATTCACGCCGGCTCGCAGCAAGTGCGCGAAGTCTTCGTGCCCCTCTTCCTGCTTCTTATCGGCGAGGCCGAGCAGCGCCGCGTGGTCGCCGCTGTGAGCAGCCGCAATCAGGGCTTGATCTGTCGAGTCGAGGTTCACTGCTGCGGCTCCGGGAGACGACCGTGTTGGGCTAAGTGAGCGGCGAGGGCGTGGGCTTCCTCGCTGCTTCCCAGATCGCCGGGAAGCCAAGTGAAGCCGCCGTCGAACGAGGCGTTGACTCCGCCCGTCTTCGGGTCGAAGTGTCTCACGGCGAACAGCCGCGCCGTCCGATCGTGATTGTCTTTCTCGTCTACGATAAACGTCCCGCCCGGCCCTTGATGAACTTTGCTGTGCGGACGACTGCCCCAGAAGCGGATCGTCTCCGGCGAGAAGTAGTGTCCGTTGTTCTCGCGGTTGATCCGTCGAATGTCGCGGAGCTTCAGCGGCGGGTCGGGGTAGAACGCATAGCCGTCCTTCGTCTCGTGCAGGTGCAGCTTCGTCGTCGCCGTCCGCAGCCGCTCCAAGTCCTCGGCAGAGACGGGCAGTCCGTCCTCCTCGATCGCGTCGGCGATAATCGGCTGCGTGCGGCCGTCCTCAGCGTCGCGGAGGAACGCGAGCAGAGACGTGACCTTCTCCGTCAGCGGCGGCTTCGCGCGGCGTCGGCTCAGCTTGATCGCGGATTCGATCTGTTTGGCGATCTCGTTCACGTCGCGTCTCCGAGGTTGGTATATCGTAGCCGAAGCCGCCGCAGAGTCAAGTCGAATCTGAGAGAGTCGCCGCGTAAATGCACACTGTGGTGGGGGAGGGGGATAGGAGGGGCGTAAACGAAGCGAGTCGCCGCGTTTAACTCCTCGTGGATTCGCCCCCTATCAGCCTCCCCCACCACTTCGTGCACTTCGCGTCGCGTCGTGTCAGCGGCGGCACAGACTGCGGATCTTCGCCGCGAGTCGCCGCCGGTACTGGACGCGGTCGCCGCTCTGATAAGTCGCCTGCTCCGGCTCCGCTTCGGGCGGCAGCGAGTCGCCGGCGGACGGCACGCCTTCGGGATCGGGGCCGACGCCGGGTCCGACGGCAGACTGCGGCTGCAACTTCGACAGCGCCGTGTCGCCCTGCGCCGGTTTCGGCAGACCCGCCACGTCGTACAGGTGCTCGCCGTCAACCGCCAAGCCCATCGACTGTAGGATCTGCGCGTTGCCGAGCACTTCGGTCGCGTTCGGCGTGTCCACGTCGAAGCGGAATCGCGGCGGCTTCACGCCGGGGCAGTTGTAGCGGCAGAGCGGCGCGATCAGATCCTCGGTGAGCGTCGCTTCGAGGTCGCAGGCGTCGTACTTGATGATCTTCGACAGCGTGTCGCTGTGCGCCTCGGCCACGCCGCTGCCGAGTCCCGTCGGCGCGGTGTCGCTGGTCAGCGTCTGGCCGAGAATGTAGCGTCGCATTGCCGAGTCGAGGTTATCGACGATCGACAGGAGGAACTGCGGGTTCGCGGTGCCGACTTCGAGTCGTTCGACGGCGTTCTGGTCGCGGCCCGCGCCCCAGCGGGGGATGACCATGTTAATCTGCCCCTGCTGATTGGTCACGGCGTTGAGCATTTCCGTCTTCGCGGACGAGTTGCTCGCGTCGTAGTACCAGAGGGTGAGGCCGTTCGCGAACCGCTCCGCGTAGTTCACGACCATCGCCATTAGCTGCGACTTGAGATACCAGTACCAGTAGATTCGGCCGCGAATCCCGTAGCCGTGAATGCCGCCGGCTAAGTGGGTGTCGTACCAGTCGGCGTCTTCCGGCTCGAAGCGGTGGACGCAGAACGCCTCGCGCTCGGTGCCGGTCAGGAAGTGCGCGTACCCGTAGTCGGTGCTCTCCTTTTCGCCGGGAAACGTGCCGTGGACGAGGACGCCCGGCGTGCCGTCCCATTTGAACCGCAGCTTGTCGCCGTTGACGTACTGGTATCCCGTGGGGATCAGACGCCGCCCGCCCGTGAACGGGTTCGGTTTCGTGTAGTCCCACCGATACCGAATTTGACAGCCGGCGCGACCGTACCACAGCGCTTCGAGCAGGTGGCGACGGAACTGCTGGAAGTGGCCGAAGCCGCGAAGGATGTCTTCGAGCAGCGGAATCGCCGCTTCCTGGGCCGCGTCGCCCTCGTCCTGCGGCTCCAAGTGCCACGACAGCATCGCCGTCGGCATTTGACGCGCCCGCAGCGCCTCGACGATCACCGGGTCGTTGCGCATCGCCCGCGCGTTCGTCCCGCTGTGGGCGAGCGCCTCGTCGTGCGTCCAACGGAAGCCGTTGAAGCCGCTCTGCTGTAGAGCCGCGAAGGTGAGGAACTGCGGCGTGACCCACTGCGCCCCGCCCGGCGGCAGTCCCGTCGAGTCAGCGGGCGGCGGCGACTGCGCGAAGCCGAGTTCGGAGGGCGTGAATTGCATGGGAGTCGCGAAGGGAGGTGGAGGTCAGCCGCGATACGACCACTCGTGGTCCGAGCGCGCGAGTCGCCCGCCCTGAGTCGAGTTCGGGTCGCCGACGTAGATCGAGGAGAGGAGCGAGCCGGTCGGGGAGAAGAAACGGACGTTGGGCGAGCCGTTGACGGTGCCGGTCGCGATCCAGTCGGGGCCGGCGGTCACGGTCACGCCGCCGGTGAACGCCGAGTCGTAGGCGTAGAAGGACGCGATCTCGACTCCGCGTTGCCAGACTTTGACGTGGGGTCCGCCGCCCGGCCCCGCGCCGGCGACGATCAGATCGGCCCAAGTGCCGACGTTAACGCCGCCGTGGAAGTTGGGGTCGAAGGCGTAGAAGCTGTCGATCAGTTTCCCGTCGTCGAAGACGCGAACGTTCGGCCCGCCGCCCGGCCCCGCGCCGGCGACGACACTGTCGGGAGACCGCGACACGTCGATACTTCCGGACCACCAAGAGTCGGGAGTGAACGGGGTCAGGACGGCCGCGTCGCGGCGAATCCCCGGCGGGATCGTCGGTTGCATGAACCCGGTTTCGGCGTGGTCGAGACCCGCCGCGTGGCCGTACTCGTGCAGGGCGACGGTGTACAAGTCGAAGCGGTTAGGCGGCGGCGGGATAGTCGCGTCCCACCAATCGACGGCGGGATTGAGCCAGATCGTGCCGACGGTGCCGTAGCCAAGAGCGGAATCGGATTGCGGCCACTGCCACTCGCCGAGAGTGACGGCGAGACCGCGTGCGGGCGAGTCGAGGTACGCGCGGAAGAGCGAACTCGGCGAGTGTCGGGATTCGAGGGCGTCGAGTCGCACGGTTAAGGTTCGCTCGACAGGAAGGGATCAGGCAATCGGCTCAATACGCGGCTGCAATCCGGCCGTGGCCAGCCAGCCCACCCAATCGGCCGCGTTGGAGAAGTCCCGGAACGGGCTGACCACCTTGTACGCGGTGCCGGGGACGGCGGCGGACAGTGCGGGGAGAGCCTGATACAGACCGCTGTCGTCGAGGGTCGCCGAGCAGACGCCGTAGTGCGTGGGGGTCGCGTTGGTCGGCCCCGCCAGCGGCACCAGCGGCACGCTGAACGTGTACACGCCGGGGTCGTTGGGCGAGACGAGGTACGGGGCGACAAGCCCCTCGCAGGCGTCGCGGGCGGCGGCGGGCACGCGGGCGACGACGTAGACGCGGGTGGCCATTACACGACTCGGAGTTGGAGGGCTTGGATTCGGACGTAGACCGTCGGCATTAGAGTGCTCCGAGGTAAGAGAACAGGTCCGTCCGTTCCGACGCAGTCGCTAGAGCGGACGACGCGACGATTCCGGACACTCGTTTGCCCCCCGCCGCCCCTGTTCGCAGTAAGCTTCCTGACACGATGACAGACACGCCGGTGTACAGGGCTGTCGCCGGGTCCGTATCCCACACCGTCATCACGGTTCCGGCCGACGATCTTTCCCACAGTCGGCTCCTCGGCGTGACGGCGGGCACCGCAGTGCCCCGCCATACTTCGCCGGTGTAATACAGCCCCGAATTACCGAACGTCAGGAGCATATCCAGACCGTTGATTAACATGAAGTGGTCGTCGTAATTGCCGGCCACCGCCCGCGCCGCAAGCGAACAGGTGGGGTTGACGGCGGCGGCGGGACCGGCTCCGGCGTTGACGATGTCGTCAACCCCGTCGAACGACAGCGACCACTTGTCGCCGCCCTCGTCCCACAGCAGCGGGCGGGCCGCGTCACTGCTCGCCGTCCAGTCCAGCCCGGAGTACGGGCACGTCGCCACTCGCACGGGGTGGCCGTCGGCCGTCGCCGCCACCGTCTTACCGCTGTCCTGCCACAGCTTGCCTTGACTTCGGGACAGCGACGGCAGCAGGGAGATCACGAACCCCGGCAGGCTCGCCGGCGTCCACGCCCCGTACTGCCCCGCCCCTTTCAGCGTCAGCGACATAACGTTGGCCCCAAGTAGCGAGTCGTCGCCGTAAGTGAACGGGGACGCGGCGGAACGGAAACGGCGACGATCAACCGATCACGCGATAAGTGACGTGGCCGACGACTTGGATCGCGGCACTGAGGTTCAAATCGATCGACTTGTTGTCGCCGCCGATCCACTCCCATTCAGGGCTGGGCGGCGCGACTAACCCGCCGCCGTCTTTGACGCGAACGGCGGTGAACTCGACCGGCGTGCCCGTCGAGTCGCGGAACTTGGCGAGCACGTCGCCGAAGCCGGTGATCGCGAAACCGAGCAGTTGCAGCGACTTGCCGCTGCCCGGTGCGGCGACGAGCGTCGTGGTGCCGCTCGAACTGGTGTTGAATGAGACGTTCGGCATCGGGGCGACACTCGGAGAGGATTAGACGAAGTGCACGAGGTGGTGGGGGAGGCTGATAGGGGGCTGATCCGCGAGTCGCTAACCGCCGCGAGTCAGGGCGTAGAGGGCGACGGCGGCGAGAAGCGTCACCGCGATTCGCCCCGCGTAGTGCGGCGTCTGCGGCTCGACCATTCCGACGAAGTGACCGGCGAGTCCGCCGAGTACGACGCAGACGAGCCAGCCGTACCACGGGGCGGACAGCCACGCGCCGACGATCGTGGAGATCGACGACTCACCCCCGTGTCGCAGGTAAGTCCACACGTCGTAAGCGGCGTAAGCGATGACGCCGAAGAGGACAAGGAGTCGCGTTCGTCGCGGCGGGTCGGTCATTGCGGCCTCGATTCGCGGCGGGTCAGGACGCCGATCAGAATCGCGGCGACCGACAGGCCGAGGAGAAAGCGGGCGATCAGCGAGCAGTCGATCACGGTAAACTCGGCGGCGAAGTGGGTCGGCCTATCATCAGCCTCCCCCACCACCGTGTGCACGGCGAGACGCGGCGAGGCGTTAACGAAGCGATTCGTTGGTAGTGTACATTAACTGATCGTAATCGTTATCGTTAAACTCCAGCTACCGGCACTCGTTTTGGTGCCGAGTGACGACACGGCGCGGTTGAGCATCGTGCCGCCGGACGAGGCGTTGAAGATGGCGAACTCGTTCCAGGCGTAGTTGGCGTCGCCGGTCGCGAACGTGGACTTGAACGTGACGACCGCGCCGCTGACGCTGGGGAACGTCGAGTCCATCGCCTTCCGCGTCTTGTTCGACGCGGCTTGGAGATCGGTTTGGCCGATCGCGGCGGCGGTCGAGGAGTCGCCGACGCCAATGTAGGCGTTCGCGTTGTTGAACGCGGTGCCGCCCGCGCCAATGAGCAGGTTGAGCATTGCCGTCGCGCCGGCGGTGACGAGCAGGTTGCCCTCGTCCTCGATCACTTCGAGCGGCGGCTGCGTCTGGTCGTCACCGAGGAACTTTTCGAGCCGCCACTGGCAGCGCCACTTGACGGGTTCTTTCGCCGCCGTCGCCACACCGAGAGAGGGGCGATCGACCATAGTGCCGGAATCGGAAAGCATGAGATTGGTGTCGCGAAGGGGAAGTGGAGTTAGAGCAGCACGAAGACGTAGCAGGTCGTGTCGAGTTGGCCGGTGTCGAGAATCCCCGCGTCCACGAGAGTCGCGACTTCGGCCGCTGTCAGGACGGCGACGAGGGACGCGAACTCGGTGACGTAGAGGGCTTCGACGGCGTTGATCGACGCGGCGAAGGCGAACGAGTCGGCCGCAGCGAAGGCGTCGGCGGCGGAGTAGCTGCCGAGCAGCGAGTTGCCGTCGGTCGCGGCGATCGAATCCGACTGGATCAGGACGACGGAGACGGAGCCGGAGTCGGCGGCGGTGATGAAGTCGGAGATCGACTTCTCGTTGCCGCTGTCGAGGACCGTGCCGTCGCCGGCCGTCGTCGAGTCGCTCGCGGTAATCGAGGCGAGGAGTGTCGCCGCTTCCGCCGCTGTCGCCGAGTCCGCGACCGCGTAGGAGCCGAGGATCGAGTAGCCGTCGCTCGCAGCGATCGAGTCGGAGCCGGACAGCGACGCGGCGAGGTTGAAGTCGTCGCTCGCCGTGATCGTGTCCGATCGCGAGTAGGAGCCGAGCAGCGTGTTCGCCTCGCTCGCCGCGACCGTGTCGCTGCCGCTGACGGCTGCGGCGAGAGACGAGGAGTCACTCCCCGCGACCGTGTCGCTGCCGCTGTAGGAGCCGAGTAGTGTGTTCGCGTCGCTCGCGGAGATCGTATCCGAGCCGGCGTAGGAGCCGAGCAGCGAGTACGAGTCGCTTGCGGTCGCGGACTCGGCGGCGGTCAACGCGGCGGCGAGTGTTGTCGCTTCGCTGCCGGTGATCGTGTCGGAGCGTGAATAGGAGCCGAGGAGAGTCGTCGCTTCGGCCGCGTTGACCGTGTCGCTGCCGCTGTAAGAGCCGAGGAGCGAGTTGGCGTCAGTGAAAGTGACCGTGTCGCTGCCGCTGAGCGTAATGGCGAGGACATACGAGTCAATGAACGAGAGCGTGTCGCTGCCGTTCTGAGAAGCGTCGCCGCCGCCCGCCGCCGCGAGTGCCGAAATCGGCTGTTCGGAGATCGCGTGGAAGCCGAGCATGGGTCACTCACTGCGGGTCGCCGATGGTCGGGTTCGACTGGATGTAGCCGAGGATTTCCAGCATCAGAACCTTCGGTTGCCCCAGCGCTTCCAGCCGCAGATTAATCAGATCGCACACGGCGAAGATCGCGGCCCGGACCCCGATGGCTGTGTCGTCCGACCGGCTGAGCAGGCTAGTAAGTGCCGCCTGCCGCGAGACGGACAATTCCCAGGCGGCTTGTGCCTGCTCGCTCCAATCGAACGCGGCGAGGGCGTTCACCGCCGCCTGCCGCTGCGGGGCGGTGGCCTCGGGCGCGTAGTCGATCCGCACGGTGCCGGAGTCGCCGGGGGTGCCGACGGACACGCCGAGAACCGGACAGACAACTCGAATGGTCGCCGTAAGTCGGTCAGTCATCGTTACGCCTCAATGGTGCCGTGTAGCCCGCCTTGTTGCTTGTTGATGGTCCCGTAGATCGTGAGAGATCCGTTGTCCCAATACTCCAACCATGACCAGTAGTGGTATCCGGCGGTTGGGTGGTACATCAGCGCCGCCATCGGGTTCGTCGATAACGCAGTAGTCGCGTCACCCTGTGACGTTTGGCACAGCGACGACGGCGACGAAGTGGAGTCTGCGCCGATGCCGATGCCGCCGTACCCGGTCCCGCCGTACAGGGCTTTCACGCGGACGTGGACGGCGGAGTAGCCCGATATTCCGATGACGCCTTCCACCTGATTCGCCGCTGACGCATTCGCTTGCCTCCACGCCGCCGAGCCATACGTCCACGACGTTGTGGTTTCCGTGCGGAGGAAGTACCGAGAAACCCGGTTGTACGCATTCCACACGAACCGCTTGGCCGCCGAATCCTCCGTCGTCGTCGTGCCCGTGGTCCGAATCGTCCCCAGGTACAGCCGGGTCGCGTCCCCGGACTTGACCCAGCCCAACCCCGACTGCCACGCGAGAGCATCGGCGCGGGTCGTGTCGTTGGTCCACGCGGCGGACAGGTCCAGCGTCAGCGTGCCACTCGCGTCCCGCAACCACACGTCGTAATTCTTGCCGCTGGTCAGACCCGACAACGACAGCGACCGCTCGGTGAACAGGTATTCGCGGACCCGCGTCCCGTCGTACAGCCGCACGTAGTCGGAGGTGTACGGCGTGTAGTACAGCGTCGATTGCGAGGTGCGGTCGGACGTGCTGACGCCGACTCCAGACTCGGTTGTGAGCCGTCCGCCGGGTGTTGCCGCCGGCCGCTCGCTCAGAGCCGTCGCCGGTGCGGTACAGAACACGTCTTTCGTGCCGGCCGAGAAGCTGACCGCCGATCCGCTGTTGCTGCTGGCAAGAACAGTCGTCCTCGCCAGGGTCGGGCCTGTGGTCGAATAAGTCCCGACTCCTACTTCCCATTCGCTGCCGGCCGCGATGCAGTAGAACACCGTGTCGCTGTTGCTCAGAACAGACCCGAACGTGCGGAACCCGGTCGGTGCGGAGTTGGCCAGCGTCACCGTGCCCGTGCCGGTGGTAGTGGTCGTGTCCTTCACACGGTCGAATAGATAAGGACCAGCCATTTAGAGGATTCTCGTGCCGGCGATGGAGACTTGGAAATTGAGAGCCGTCGAGACGGAAGCGAAAGTGACCGACAGCGAGTCGCCGACCGCGACGGTAACGGGACTGCCGCCGTCCGCGTCAACGTCCTGTGACACGGTCGTGACGCTGACCGCGTTCCAGTCGGCGATCGGTGTGCCGTTGACGGAAACGGTGAACGTGCAGGAACCGCTGCTCACTTTGAGGGCGCGGAGTGTCGTCAGCGTGTGCTCGAACTCGGCGTAGGGCGTCAACACGATCGTGTCGGCGGCGACGGTGGGGCGGCTGATCGTGTACGCGAACGACACTTCGGTCGGCGCGGCCGTTTCGACAATGAACGAGATCGGGTCGCCGCCGAGAGTCAGCGCGTCTGCGTCCGGCTCTTCGACGATCCACAGGGTTGACACGGTGCGTCTCCGTTAGTTGGAAGTGGGGAGGACGCCGCCGACCGGCCGGATAATACGCTTCGTGCCGTAGCCGATTTCGTTCTGCGTCGTGCCGTCGTCGCCTTTGAGGATCCGCACCGTCCACAGTCCCGGCGTCAAGTTCGCGGCGGTCCAAGCGGCGTTCTTGTAGAACTGGACTTTGCGGTTCGAGTCGAGGAGCGTCGCGTCGCTGCCGCCGTTCAGGTGCCGCAGCGTGATCCGCGTCGATCCGTCGGGCGAGTCGAGGATCACCGTGACCGGCACGGCCGATAAGTCGGAGAGCGGCGACGTGTAGACGGTGATGTACATCTCCTCGCCGAGCGTCAGATTGCGAAACGTAGTGGCCATTTGACGGGTCGTGGAGTGGTGGAGACGTGAACGCCGTGCACGAAGTGGTGGGGGAGGCTGATGGGAGGGGGATTAAACGAGGCGTTGAACGAGGCGGGGATTCGCCCCCTATCCCCCACCACAGTGTGCATCTACGCGAAGTGCAGTTACGAGACGCCGAAGAGTCCGCGTTGGGCCGCGAAGGGCAGCGACTTGAGGTCTCGCGGCTGCGTCGGAACGACGGTCGGCGCTTCGAGAGCTGGCGGGATCGGGTCGGAGACGGCGGCTAACGCGGCCATCCCTATCGAGCAGGCGCGGTCATCGTGACGGCCGCTGCTGTGATCGAATCGATACCCGCTGGACGCGGGCCGAATCAGAAGCGCCGCTAGTTCGGACTCGAACGTGTCGCCGCTCATTGACGCAACGCGGAACTGCGGATCAGAAGGGAGTCGAGGAAGTGAAACGTCGCCGATGCCGCTCGGCCAGGAGATGCGACCGTTGAGCACGAGCGAACGGAAATTCACAGCCATCGAGTGATTGCCGGCTCCGCTTCGCGGCTGGAAGCGTTCGATCTGCCAGCCTTTCGCCTCGAACTTTTGGATCATCCCTTCCAGTTCATATTTGTCGCAGATGAAGCGAACGTTGCCGAAGTGCTTCTTGACGTACTCAGCCCAGGCTTCGACTTCGGAAACGAGAACGGTGCCGCCGGGACGGTGGAACGTATCGAGGCGATCAACGATGATCTTACCGTCCGCTTCGCGATGTAAAACGCAGAGCGCTGTGCGGTCTTTCTTCGGGCCGTAGTCGAGTCCCGCGTACCACGACATATGATGCGGGCCGTTCAGTCTCTCGTGGAGATCTACATCAACGCAGCGATCTACTTCTTCGCGGGAGAGGTAGCCGTTATTCTCAGAAGCGTCAATCCATCGATTGTCCAGCAACCGGGCCGCTTCGTTTTTATCGAGAAGCTTTCGGTCTTCGGCGATGGCGGCGGCGTCCATCCAGCTCGCAACGTGACCCGACGGAGGAGACTCGTAGAAGTACCATCGTTTACTCTGTCTCGCCTGCTCGCGGATATCCCACGAAAAGTGGGAACGGTATCCCGCGTTGGTACAGATCGCTGTTAAGCAGGCGGGTCGCTTGTTACGAGCGGAGAACAAAGCGTCGAAGAGGTCGCGCTTATGCCAGTGGCAGACCTCATCGATTAGTAATATGTCAGGCGCTAGACCTTGTGCGGACGCCGCGTCACTCGCGAGAAATTCGACGGAACCGCCCGGTCCCCAGCCTGCTTTGTAGAGGAGATTGACCCGTCGTTTGAGCCACGGATTGAGTTCGAGTTCCGCTTGCTGAAGATCGCGAATGATACGAGCCTGATCGGTATCACTCGCCGCGACGTAGATCTTGAGTCGCTTCTTGCTGTATGCGAGCGCCCAATTACACAGACGTGCTAGCCCCGACGACTTGTCGCTACCCTTCGGTAGCGTCCAGAACATATTCAGCGGGCCGTCGTACTGGTCGCGTATACCGGCAACGTACTCAATGGCGGGAGCGAGTACCTTCGCCCGCTCCCACTGAAACGGCCGCGCGACTTCGCCGAAACGCTTCGCATTCGGACGGCTGTCGATTACGACACGATCGAGATATCCGAGATACGACTTCGACGCGATTTTATCCGAGATCGCGTGGTCGATCTGGATAGCTCGCCGGAGATCTAAAGGCTGAGACATCGGCTTTCGTGTTTCCACCGGGACGGAGCGGCGTCGTTAACGCCCGTTCGACGGACCAGCCGCGTTTAATTCGCAAGAAGATCGCGTCACGAGGTAGGCCAGTCTGCTTCGCCCACTGACCGAGATTTTGTGTGACGCCGTTGAACGTGATGCGGTTGTTTCGCCGCGTGTTGTTGACTTGTTCGGTATCGGTTGCCCACCGACAATTACCCGGCTCGTAATCGCCCTCGTTGTCGATCCGGTCGAGACTCAGGTTATCCGCCGGCCGTTCGCCCATATCTTCGAGGAAGTTCTCGAAGGATTCCCACCGTTCACAAACTTTGATGCCACGTCCGCCGTAGAGCGGATAAGTGCGGCACTTAGGATTATTGCACCGCTTGTGCATTCCTTGCCAGATCTTATACGTCGCGGTGCTGCTCATACCGTGCGTTCGCGAGGTCTGTCCATTCACCGCCCTCTTATAACAGCCGCAACTGACAACGCCGCCGTGAACGAGATCGGCCGACACCATTTTCTTTTCGGTGCCACAATCACAAACGCAGTTCCAGATCGCACCTCGCTTCCCTGGACCGTCTAACGACTTAACCAAAAGTCGCCCGAACCGTTGACCGGACAGGTCAATGATTTTGCTCCTACGAATCGCTTCGCGTCCGGTACAGCCACAGTTCACTTTCAGTCCACGTCGCATTAACGATAAGCTTGCATCGCACTCGCGTCCGCAATCACAACGACAGCGGTAATAGTCGATGTAGACATACTTGTTCTCTTTGCCGTAACGCTTCCGCTCAAGAAAGTAGAGTACGCTCAGGTTTCCGTACCGTGTCTTCGGCATCTTCTCGTCGGTCGCAATCGGCATACAAGGCTCTCGGAGTTAAGAAGTCGCTTTCCGCCGCCCTTCAACAAGTCGCATCGCCTGTTCTCGCTGCCCCGCCGTCCGCTCTTTCGCCAAGTGTTCGGGGTGGAAGTTAGGCACGGCGAGGCGATAGATGTACGTCTTCCCTTGATGCGGGTGCACAACGCCGAGGTGAATCGTCGCGTGGCCGCTCGGCTCTTCCGCCGGCGTCTGATCCGCGCCGCGTTGACGCCGGTGGTCGATGGTCAGGTCGCCGCGCTCCGCTTCGAGGTTCTGCGTCACCGGGTTGCGGACCATTTGCGTCGTGACTTCGCCGATATACGGCTTGTTCGTCGGCCCGCCGACTCGGTCGAGGTAGTCGAGGAAGTGATTCGCGACCGGCTGCGTCTCGCGGAGGTGGCCGAGTAGCCGATTGTGCGACTCGTCACTCCGCGTCGCGTGGTAGTCCGCCAGGAGTTCGCCGAGACGCGGGTCGTCGAAAGTGCGACGGTGATCGCCGCCGGGATAGAACCGCTTGCGATCCGACTTGGCGTAGCGGAACGCGGCGTCGAACTGATCGTAGATAGTCGTAGACGCCACGTTATGCACACAGTGGTGGGGGAGGCTGATAGGGGGCGGATCCGCGACGCATTTAGTCGGTGTCCGTCGGATCCGCGACGATCGGCTTTATCTTCCGCAGCTCGGCGAGGAGCCGCTTGTACTCGGCGCGGTTCTCTTTTTCGCGGCGTTCCGGCTCGTCGCGGAGATCGTAGAAGTGATCGCGAATTCTTTGGGCGTTTACGAGTTGCGTGTTGTGTTCGCTCTGCGACTCTTCGTCATCGCCCGGATAGGCCGCTTCCAATCGCGAGATCATCGCGTCGAGTTCGTGAATCGCCGTCTCCGCGTCGCCCGTGCCGCCTTCGCCGAGCCTTGCCCAGCTACGAAGAGACGGGTACTGGCGTTCGACGCCGTGAATCAGTTCCCTCAGATCATTGTTGTGTCCCTGATCCATCATTACTTCGTGGGCGTGATCGCCGATCATATCGACCGGCCAATACATCCCGTGCTGCTCGTCAACGTAGCGATCGATTACGTTTGCAATGTGGCTACCGAGTTTATGATCCGGCACGTCCTCGTGCTCGATCTCCGCGTCGGGGTTCGGATCACGAAACTCGTCGGCGTCAACGTGGCTAACGAGGCTGTGACCCGGTGGCGTCGGCTCGTCGGCGAGTGCCGCGAGGTGATCGGGATCGTTGACCGTGACGTAAGGGTGCCGATGATCGCCGTTCGACCAGTCGTCGATGTGAGCCTCGACGCGACGCCAAGCATCGTTAATCGGCTGCGTCGAGAACACGCCGCGTCGGATCTTACCCTGCGCGTCGAGGGCGAGGTCGCCGTCGTGCCACAGCGTCTTCTCCGCCTCCGACTCGCGGCCGAGGTCGTACAGCTTCTCGCTCGCGATCGCACGCGGCCACTCTTTCGTAATCTCCGTGCCCGGCACACTGAAGCCGATCGGCTCGTGGGCGCGGGGTCCGCCGTGGATCGAGTCGCCGCGCTCCGTGGCGTAGCGAATCGCGGCTTCGTAGTCGGCGGCAATCGCGGCGAGTCGCATGGAGGAGTCTCGTTAGTTTAGCTGCGTCGGAATCCGTGATTAAGTCTCTTCGCCGAGTCGCTGCCTATGCCGACTCAAAAAGTCGCGGTAGTCGAGCGGTCGCACGCCGAGCCGCTTCGTGTCGGAGAGGACGCCGCGAATCATCTGGTGAACTTGACGAGCCTCGTCGAGGTGATCGAGGTGATCGTCTTCGTAGAAATCGCCCGGATCCAGATCCTCGTTGCGACGAATCAGCGAGGCAAATCGCCGCTCGGCCTCGTGGGGATCTTCGAGGACGCCCGCTCCGAGACTGATCGTGTTGCCGAAGTCTCGCGGCTGCAACCAACCGCCACGGAAGTAATTCCGCAGGACGGTGTGTTCGTGCGGCAGGAGTTGAACCGGCGACGAGGGGTCGTGTTCACCCGCCTGGACGTAGCCGTTCTCGTTCGTCAGCGGCCCGTCGTGCCACTGCACCTGCTCCGCTTCGTCGGTGCGGCCTTGGTCTTCGAGCCACTGCGCGACGAGTTTACGCGGCGTGTGTTCGGGCCAGGACGAGCCGTCACCCGTCGGCAAGTCGAAGCCGAGCGGTTCGTTGCCGCGAACGCCGTGATAGTCGTCGTTCTCGGCGGCGTATCGAATCGCGGCGTCGAACGCGGCGTAGAACTCGGATTGGAGTTTATGCGGCATTAGCGACCGCCGTGTAGGTGGAGAGTGTACTCACCGTCGCGATCCGGGTCCGAGTCGCCGTGGTGCTCAACGTCGATGTACTGCTCGCCGAGCTTCTTCGCGGCGTTCGTTAACTCCCACACCGCGCCTTCGCCGTGGTGATCCCAATTACCATCCCAGAAGCCGGCTCCGTGTCCCTGGCGAGTGAGCCACAGGTCGTGAGCCGCTTGATCTTCGTCTTCGTAAACGGCTTCGAGGGCACGCGGCGAGAGCATCGAGTAGAAGCGCTGAACGTCGTGGTGCGCCCGCTCCATCGCGTCTTTCGAGAAGTCGAAACCGCTGAAGTGATGATCGAGCGGCTCGCCGTCGCGGTTGTCGTCGTCGTCTTCCGCGTTAAACGTCTCGCTCCACAGAGCCGCGTTGAGGTAATGGCGGACGTTACTCGGCAGGTGCATCGTCGAGGCGATGTTCTCGTCAACGTGCGGCTGCTCTTCGAGGTGCCACCCGCTCGCGTGATCGTGGTAAACGGGTCGCAGCTTTTTCGTCGGATCGCCCGCCAGATCCGCTTCCGCGTCGCGGCCCTTCTCCCGCAGCGCGTCGCTGAGTGCCGCTCTGACCGGGTGGATATCGTCGCTCGCCCGCGTCGCCGAGAACGGCAACTGAGCGAAGAGCGTCTGTAGCGTCTCGTGGCTCGGCTCGTTGAAGACGGCACTCGACCGCAGCGAGTCGTTGAACGCGGCGTAGCGGGTCGCGGCAGCGCGATCGTCGCGGATACGCCCACTGCCCCCTCCCCCGCCACTGTGTGCATTTACGCGGAGTTGATCGACGGCTCGCTGGTAAGAGACTGGGATCGCGGCGTTCACGTTGAACCTCGTGTCGGGGCAGTTAAATCTACGCCGCGAGTCTGGAAGAGTCAAGACGAGAAGTGGAGAGTCGCCGTCGCGAGGATCTCACTCGCGATACCACGCAGTTCTGGTGCGTCGCTCTATCTGGCGTACCGGCGAGTTGCTGACGAGACGTGAACGCGGCGTAGACGAGTCGTAAACGCCGTGCACGAGGTGGTGGGGGAGGCTGATGATGGGCGGATCCGATCAGCGGTCGCGAGGCGCGAACACCAGTCGCACGCTCATTCGCACCGGCAAGAAGCCGCGTCCGCGAGCGAGTTTCTCCGGCCGTTCGCGGGCAGCCTCGACCTCGCGGCCGAGGAACTTCTGCGTGAACGGGTACAGGTTCGGATACCGCTTCCGCTGCGACGCGACGAAATCGGCGAACGGCTCGACGCCGACGACTTCGCTGAGACCGGCGTTCCGCGTGAACTGCACCAGGGCGTCGCAGAATTCGAGGCTGCGGAAGAACGACTCCGGCTTCAGCGTGCCCTTGAAGATGCGAAACTCGATCGTATTCGGGTTCTGCAAGTTCACCGCCTCGTATCGCGACGAGGGGCGCTTCATGGCGCTCGCGGCGGTCTTCTTCGGGTCGAGTTTGGCGTAGGCTTCGCTGTTGCGGCGGGCGATCGCCTCGATGAACGCCCGGTTGTTCTGCGCGTTGACGAAGTGGAGGATCTTGCCAATGTGACCGACGCTCAGCCCCTTCTTTTCGACGTGGACGTGGAGGCCGCAGCACTTCGCGTCGTGGCTGATTAGCCCTTCGGGGGCGTTCGATCCGAGCACCGCCGGCCAGCGGCTCTTGTGCGCGTCGAGCGTCGCCGGGTGCGTCACGATCTCGAAGCTGCCGACGCCCTCGCCGTCGAGCGACGAGTCCCGTTTCAGGTACGCGAAGTTCTCGTCGTGCAGCCCGCCGTTGAGCTTCGTCAGCGTCTCCGTGGCCGCGTCGTCGAGGTCGCCCTCTTTCAGCACCGTTTCGAGTTCGACGCCGTAGTGCCGCTCTTTCGGGTCGCCGTGGAAGATCGGCGAAGGGCGGTAGCCGTAGTCGTGAATCGAGTCGGACTCTTGCTGCTCGCTTCGACAGTCGTCGCAGAGGGAGCCGTCGCCGTCGTCGCTGTGAAACCGTCCGTCGCACTCGTCGCA